>Ga0134098_1000611_pt1 | contig 35397 bp, 36 predicted proteins | sample 9_3taG_FD_94456 | JGI IMG/M metagenome (GOLD analysis project Ga0134098, IMG submission 94456) | Switchgrass degrading microbial communities from high solid loading bioreactors in New Hampshire, USA - 9_31_10_142_A3 metaG | ecosystem: Engineered > Bioreactor > Semi-continuous > Anaerobic >... | reverse complement strand
CAACGACTTGTTGTAAAATATTAATCACAAGAGATCACTCCTTTGGTTAGGATTTTGGCGATTCTATTTTACCAAAAGGATGATCTCTTGTTTAGTTTTATCCTACAACTACTTTACACTATGCAAAGAAACTCGGAGCGGGCTCAGGTAGTTAGTGTTCATCTACATTGCCGCGACGCTGATTTCTTCGGCCAGTTTGGCGATGATCAAGGAATTCGTGGGGACGCGGGAACCCCTGTGCGTACCGCACAAAGCACTGATATACTCTGTGTTTCCATTTTCCCATGCAGCTACCACAGCATTGCGGATTGCAGCTTCCACACCGCCGATTGTGGCATTGTATTTGGCAGCCAAGGCCGGGTAGATTTCCTTGGTCAAGGCTCCGCCCACATAACCCCGGGACTGGCACATCAAGGCTGCATCGCGGAGATAACTAAATCCTTTGAAGTGAGGCGGAATCCCCATTTCGTGCAAAATTTTGACAATCCGCTTTTCCGCCGACTCTCGAGGTAATCTTTGGTATTTCGACAAATCCTGGTGCGCGCCTTCTCTAACCCCGGTATCGGCCCTTTCCTGGGCAAACTCCCGAATGCGGTCCGCCAGCATGGAAAGATTGAACGGCTTGACAATGAAATAATCGACGCCAAGCTCCGTAAGGCGGCTCAAGAGCTCATCGCGGCTGAAGGCTGTGAGCACGATAATCCGAGGCCGGTGGCTCAACTGCATTGCAGCCATGCGCTCGAGCACACCAATGCCGTCAAGGTGCGGCATGGTGATGTCCAGAATCATGACGTCTGGCTGCAGTTCTGCCAGCTTGACTAATGCTTCTTCTCCATCATACGCTACCCCTGCGGTTTCCATGTCCGATTGGCTGTCGAAAAATTCCGCCAATATGCTACACAATTCAACATTGTTATCTACTACTAAGATTCGCATCATTTTAAGTACCATCATCCCTTTCAATAGAAATTAATTTTTCTATTCGACGCAATATTCCACTTTCCTGCTCAGCATTGATTGTTCTGCAATTTGCAGATAAAGAACCCATCAATTCCATGAATAAACGGTAGAATCGCCAGCATTCCCACGCATTCGGACTGTGGGAACCATGCCGGCAGTGCCGCCAGGCTGAAGCTGGGGTGTGTTTGGAGAAACCAGTGGATTACCTCTTGATTTTCCTCAGGTTCGGTTGTACAGGTGGAATATACCAAGGTCCCGCCGGGTTTGACCATTGCCGCCGCATTGGCCATGATCCTACGCTGCAGTTCGGCCAGACTGTGCAGATCCTGTTCCCGTCTGCGCCAGCGGGCATCAGGCCGATGCCGGAGCACCCCCAATCCAGAACAAGGTGCATCAACCAAGACTTTGTCGGCTGCAGGCAGCTTCATAGCTGCAGCATCACCTGTCAAGGATTTGATGATGGTGATACCAAGCCGTGCTGCATTCTCGTCTATCAATGCCACCCTTTCCTCAGTTTGATCAACAGCAATGATCCGGCCTCGATTCTGCATCAGCTGTGCCAGATGTGTAGCCTTGCCTCCCGGTGCGGCACAAAGATCATAAACCGTTTCCCCTGGCACTGGTGCCAACGCATGAGCCACCATAGCTGAACTTTCATTTTGGATGTAATACCATCCCTGGTCAAACCCGGGATCGGCAGCTGGGTTGAAAGGACGGCTGACATAAAGGATATCAGGAGCAAAACGGCCTTTTTCCGCTCTAAGCCCCTGTTCAGCCAGATAGTCTTGGAACTGTTCGGTAGATACTTTCAGAGTATTGACCCGCACATGCAGTTCAGGGCTGGTGTTGTTAATTTGGCAAAACCTAATGGTATGCTCCAATCCATAGCGGGACAGCCAGCGTTTAATCACCCATTCAGGGTGTGAATATTTCACTGCTATATGCCGGACCGGATCTTCACTCAGGTCTGGAAACTCAATTGACTCCAATTTGCGTATGAGATTGCGCAAAACCGCATTAACATAACCGCCGGTCCTACGGCGGTCTCTGGCGGGAACGAGCTTGACGGCCTCATTTACCGCCGCCGACACTGGCACTCTGCTCAGATAGAGGATCTGATACGCGCCAGCCCGTAGAATGCTGCGGATCCGCGGCTCCATGGTGTCAGTTTTGATACGGCTGATGGTATTCAGGGCATAGTCTATCGCCTTCTGCATACGCACAGTGCCGTAGACTATTTCCACAGCCAAGCCCCGATCCAGCCCACTCAGGTGATAAGCATTGAGAACGTCATCGAGTGCGTCGCTGATCATGACTCCTTTTTCTATTCTAAGGAGCGCATCTACCGCAGCCGCACGTGGATTTGATAATTGCATCTCCGTCACATCCTAAAAAAACCGACGCAAAAGCGTCGGCTTTGTTTTGTATGCTTCTTGCAAGTCAGCGCCTACGGGAATCCCGGATCAAGAACAGGCGTAAAAGCTGCATGGCTGACACAGCCACCGCTGCGACATAGGTCAAAGCAGCGGCAGAAAGGACTTCTTGTGCTCTTGGCCGTTCTTCTTGAGTCAAGAAACCGGCTTCTGTCAGCATGGCCATGGCTCGGCGTGAAGCATTGAATTCCACCGGCAGGGTAACCACTTGAAAAGCCAAAGCGGCAATGAAAAACCAGATTCCAATATCCATCAAAAGTGGGATGGCGAACAGCAAACCGAGGAAAAACAAGGGAAATGCTGCCTGTGAACCAAAGCTTGCTATTGGGAAAAGATTATTGCGAATGCCCAATGGGATATAGTTCTGCGCATGCTGCACTGCATGGCCGGTTTCATGGGCTGCGACACCCAAAGCAGCGACGCTGGTGCTGGTATACACTGGTTGGGACAAACGCAGAACCCGCTTGCGGGGGTCGTAGTGATCAGTCAGAAAACCTCTAGCCATCTCGACTTTAACATCGTGGAGGCCATGGGCGTCAAGCAGATATCTAGCAACTTGTGCACCAGTATAATTCGAGGCAGCGAATACCCGCAGATACTTTCTGAATGTAGTGCTCACTTTTGACTGAGCCCACATGGCAAAGACTAATGCCGGCAACACCAGAATATAGGTTGGATCGTACAAGAACATCACAGCACCCCTTTCATAAGTAGTGTTGACATTGTTCTCGGTTTTACTCTGTCACGCAAACTTCTGTCCGACGCGGAGCCGCATACCATTGGCTGTATCATAGGCATCATGGATGCGCGCCCCCTCACGCTGCAGTTTTTTCAGGAGCAAGGTGCCCAATCCGGTGCCTACCAGAATCCCTTCAGGCGTGATCGCCAATATTTCGCCTGGGGGGGACTCATCATCGCCTGCTGCTTCTGCTTCCCATACTTTGATCATTTCAGATTGTAAGAATGTATATGCTGTCGGCCATGGATTCAGACCGCGGACGAGATTGGCAATCCGAGCCGCTGGCTGCTTCCAGTCAATCGCCCCGTCAGATTTGGACAACTTAGGAGCGTAGGTCGCTTGATGGTGATCCTGGGGAACACGCGGCGCTCTTCCTGCACTGATCAAACTCAGGGTCTCATCTAAAAGAGCAGCGCCTTTGCGCGCCAGCCGATCATGGAGAGTTCCTGCCGTATCGGTTGGCAGAATAGGCTCTTTGTCCTGCAGGATCACGTCACCATCATCCCAGCCCTCACTGAGATACATGGTGGTTACACCAGTGACCTGATCGCCGTTGATGATAGCATGCTGGATTGGAGCAGCGCCCCGGTATTTTGGCAGCAGGGATGCATGCACGTTGATGCAGCCGTAAACCGGTAGCTCCAACAGTGCTTTGGGAATTTTCTGGCCGAAGGCGACAACGATAATCACATCAGGCTTTAATTGAACCATCGCCTCAAGGAACCGGCGGTTCGCCACCTTCTCTGGTTGATACACTGGGACGTTGTACTGGAGCGCCTTTTCCTTGACAGGGGAGAACTGGACTTTTTGTCCCCGGTCACGTTTGCGGTCCGGCTGAGTGACTGCAGCCAGCAGTTCATGCTTTGCGAACGCCACTTCAAGGCTCGGTACTGCGAATTCCGGCGTACCCATGAAAACAACCCGCATGCTATTCGTCTCCTTCAATAAGATCCTTTTCGTCAACCAAATCGATATATAACACCCCGTTTAGGTGATCAATTTCGTGCTGCAGTGCCCGGGCAAGTAAACCTTCGGCTTCAATCTGAAACGGTTTTCCTTTTTCGTTGAGCGCTTCCACTTTCACTTTTGCCAAACGTTTTACATAAGCCTGTTTGCCTGGAATACTCAAACAGCCTTCCACATCAATATCTTCACCTGATCCATTAACGATCCGCGGGTTAATCAGAACAATTGGCCCTTCACCCGTGTCTACCACAGCTATCTTCTCGCTTACGCCAACCTGTGGGGCGGCCAGGCCAACTCCATCCACAGCATACATTGTTTCCAACATATCTTGGATCAGCCGTGATACTCTTTTCGTAATTCTGGTGACCGGTTGTGTCGGTTGCCGCAGCACCGGATCGCCAACCTTGACTACCTTCAGCACAGCCATGAATTTAAACCTTCTTTCCGTCTACCTACTCATTAAATTATACCACATTACTTATAATAAGAACAACGGATCCGGGTCGACACTGATCATGACTGTGCTGTCACTTTTCGGCAGCTCCGTCAGCAAGTGGCTAACTTTGTGTTTCGACTTGATGATGAGATGCCAGCGGTACCGGCCTTTTAGTTTGGAAAGCGGTGCCGGTGCCGGCCCGTAGATCTTGGCGTCTGCCAGTTTAGATTGAAGCAGCAGATGGATCGCTTCTGCCTCTTCCTGTACTGCTTTTTCCGGGCCTTGAACCAGGACCCGCACCAGATACCCCAGGGGGGGATACTCAAGCTGGCGGCGGTAAGCAATCTCTTGGCGGTAAAAGGCGGCGTAATCGTGCTTTGTCACACAACGGACAGCATAGTGGCCTGGTTCATAACACTGAATGACCACCTTGCCCGGTTTTGGGCCCCTTCCTGCCCTCCCGCTCACTTGTGCCAGCAATTGGTAAGTCCTCTCTGCTGCCCGGAAATCAGGAAAGTTTAACGCCAGATCCGCACTGACTACCCCTACCAGAGTAACATTGGGGAAATCCAAACCTTTGGCGATCATCTGGGTACCGATCAGGACATTAGCCTGGCCTTGCCGGAATTGACTAAGCAGACGCTGGTGCGAACCCTTGCGCTTGGTTGTGTCGGCATCAAGGCGCACGATGCGGGCATTGGCGTAGTTCTTGCGGATATGATCCTCCAGCTGCTGCGTACCAGTCCCGAATTGCCGGATAAAATGGGAGCCGCATTGGGGACAGCTGGGCTTAAGCTGCTCACTGTAACCGCAGTAATGGCACTTGAGCCTGTTATCTCTGTGATAAGTCAACGAGACGTGGCAGTTTGGGCAAGCTGCCACATAACCGCATGCGCGGCAAAGGACGAAGGCCGAATAACCGCGCCGGTTCAGCAGAATGATTGCCTGTTCACCGCGATCAAGGGTCTGGGCTAACTCTTCTGCAAGCAGCTCACTGAACATACTGCGGTTGCCGTTGGCGAATTCAGCGCGCATATCCACCAAAAAGACCGGTGGAAATTGTCGATTGTGGATCCGGTGCGGCATCTCAACCAGACGATAGTCACCCCGCAGTGCTCTATGATAGCTCTCCACAGCGGGAGTCGCACTGCCCAGGACCACAATCGCCTCATGGTGCCGGGCCCGCTCCAGCGCCACACTGCGGGCGTGATACCTCAGCATTCCTTCTGCCTGTTTGTAAGTGCCTTCGTGCTCTTCATCAATGACAATCAAACCGATACGCTCGAGCGGTGCAAACACAGCCGAGCGAGCGCCGATCACGATCGGCAGCTCTCCCCGTTTGATGCGCTGCCACTGGTCATAGCGTTCGCCTTCAGACAATCCACTATGAAGTACAGCGACCATCCCGGGAAATCTCTGGGTGAAGCGGGCGATGGTCTGCTCTGTCAGAGAAATCTCAGGCACCAACATGATCGCCTGCCTGCCTTGTTCCAGGCAGTAGCCAATCGCCCGCAGATATACTTCTGTTTTGCCGCTGTCAGTGACACCGTGGATCAAAACAGGCCTATGGCTGCCGTTGAACTCGTCGATGATCGCCTGCAGTGCTTCCTTTTGCTTCTCGGTCAAAACCGGAATTGGCTTGTTCTCAGCCGCAAACTCCAGTTTACGTTCCAAAGCAGCAGGAGCCACGCAGATCAAACCTTTTGCTTGCAAGGCTGCAAGTGTCTGGTAACTCACCTTCGTGTTCCTGCACAGCTCACTTGCCCATTGGCGGGGATTCTGGCTTAAACTCAGCAGTACCGCTCTCTGTTTAGCTGCCCTTGGCGGTAAACACTGAAGATATTCCTCCACCAACTGAGGCTGGGCAAGGGTAACCTCTAACTGCTGTCTGCCTCCTACCCGCTCTTTTCCGTATCGGGTCCCTGTGGGTAAGAAACATTGTAGGGCCTGGGCATACAGTCCGGCATATTCCTTAACCATCCAGGAAGCAACAGCCAGATGCTCGTCAGTCAGAATCGGTTCGGGATCCAGCAGCCTGATGATTGGTTTGATCCGCTCTGGCTCAAGTGCAACCTGATCCACCAATTCCACAACATAGGCCTCAACTTTGCGGCTGCCGAAAGGCACGAGCACCCGGTGCCCCAAGCGGACACGGCCGATGTGTTCCGGGATGGAGTAATGAAACAGCCGGTTGACAGCACTAGCCTTGACATCTACGATCACGCCGGCATACTTGGCGATCGCCCTCACCCCCTTGTTCAAAATGAAAACGACCTGTGGTTCTCCACAGGCCCGCTGTTATTTAATTCCTTCTTTGGTGCGCACCCACTTGATGTTCCCGGCCGCTATCTCTGCTAAAGCTATGGTCACCGGTTTGTAATGGTCAGTTTCGATGCTTGGACTGGCTCCTGCGAGAATCTGGCGGGCTCGTTTGGCAGCAGCAACCACTAAAGTATAGCGATTGTCCACATATCCTGGCTTTTTCTCCAGTGTCATCTCAGTCTTGCCTCCTTTGCCATAACTGTTGAATCGCACGCAGATCAGCCCGGGCAACGCGGCACTGTTCTGCGTTAATGATTGTAACCAGTCTTTCGGCGGCTTTGTCAAGATCATCGTTGATAATATAATAATCGTAATCGACAATATACTCAAGCTCTTTGGCTGAATGTTCCAATCTCTTGGCAATCGCCTCAAGAGCGTCTTGACCCCGTTTGTTTAACCGCTTGCGCAGTTCATCCAATGTCGGCGGCAGCAAAAACACCAATACAGCCTCGGGCATCTGCTTGCGGATCTGTAACGCTCCTTGAATGTCGACGTCCATAATCACAGTATACCCCTGCTGAATCTGCTCTTCCACAAATGACCGCGGTGTACCATAACGATTGCCGACAAATACTGCCCACTCTAAGAATTGATTATTGGCGATCATACGGTCAAATTCTGCATCAGACACAAAAAAATAGTCCACACCATTAACTTCCCCCGGGCGGGGAGCTCTGGTCGTAGCACTGACTGAGTATTTTAGATTGGGGATACGAGGGAGTACATGATTAATTAGTGTGTTCTTACCGGCTCCGCTGGGGCCGGATAAGACGATCAAGAAACCTTTCGCTTTCACCTCAATATCCCCCCTATGTCCTTGCGACTCGATTAGTTTTTTCGGCCTTAATCACGTTTACTGCATCCTTAGCTGGTTTACTCTTTTCCTTCAGACGATGTATCCTGAGAGTTGATGGTCAAACGGTGCGCCACTGTTTCTGGTTGCACAGCCGAAAGGATGATGTGATCACTGTCGGTAATGATCACAGCTCGTGTTCTGCGTCCATAGGTGGCATCAATGAGCATGCCTCGATCTCTGGCTTCTTGGATGATCCTTTTGATCGGTGCTGATTCAGGGCTTACGATACTGATAATGCGGTTGGCAGCAACGATGTTTCCAAAGCCAATATTGATTAGTTTGATTTCCACTACTAGTTCCTCCTTGCTACCATGGTTGCCTGTCAGCCTAAGCGTTCTAACAGAGCATTAATTTGCCTCTTCCCCAGCCCCTGAACGCGCCGATTCTCGTTGATTCCGATTTCTTCCATGATTTTTCTCGATGTTACCTTACCTACTTGCGGCAGCGATTGAATCAGGTATGCTACTCTCATCTTTGCGATGACTTCATCGTCCTTCGAGTTTAGGACATCCTGCAGAGACAGAGACCCGCTCTTCAGCTTCATACGCAGTTCAGCGCGTTTGCTGCGCATCATCTGCGCTTTCTGAAGGGCCTTTTTCTTCTCGTCTGCACTCAGTTTTGGCAACGGCATCAATTTCACCTCCCTTGTTCTCCAAAATCCATTTCCAAACTAGAATAGCCCAAAGCGTGTTATTCTAGATTCTGGACTTGCTCACGGACTTTTTCAAGCTCACTCTTTAACTCCACCACAGCCTTAGTAATATGTAGATCATTGGCCTTTGAACCAATGGTGTTAATTTCCCGGTTCATTTCCTGAATCAAGAAATCCAGCTTCCGCCCGACTGGCCCCCTTTGCTTTAGCGTTTCCATGAATTGCTCGATATGACTGCTCAGTCTCACCAGTTCTTCATCAATGCTGCAGCGGTCCGCAAACAGGGCAACCTCAGCCTCGAATCGTTCAATAGGAAGGCTTGTCCCAGATAGGAGTTCATCAAGGCGTTCCTGGAGCCGGGCACGGTAGTTGATCACGACTTGGGGAGCACGGTTCTCAATTTCCTCGGCAAGCTGGGCTATGCGATCCATTTTTTCAGCCAAATCTTGAGCCAATCTCTGGCCTTCGATCGTCCGCATGGCATTGAGCTGTGCCAAAGCATTAGTGACGGCTTCTTTGACAACTGCCGCCAGGATGTCCCACTCAATTTCCGGGTCAGCAATCTGAATCAAATCGGGTATTTGGAAAATGTGGTCAAACGTCAAATCCGGGAGATCCATTTCCCGCTGCAGTTCCTGCCATTGTTTGGACAATCCAGCCAAAATACCCTTGTCTATCTTGACCATTCTATCTTGTTGGCTCAATTCCTCTATCTTGACATATATTTCTACTCTTCCACGCTGAATTCCTACTGATATCAACTGCCTTATAGTCTCTTCAAGCATCTGATATTGGCGCGGAAGGCGGATCTGGATATCCAAATAGCGATGATTGACGCTCTTGATCTCCACCTTGGCAGCCCACCGCTCAGTGTTTACTTCCGCACTGCCAAATCCGGTCATGCTGAATACCATTTCTGCGGCCTCCCCACTTCTGCCTTCCGCCTGATTCCCTGATTCTGCCTTTTGTTTCTCCCTTCCTGTGCCGATTTCCTGCTAACGGCGCAGTTTAAACCAATAAAAACGGCGCATAATCTGTCTTTTGGCCAATCTAGCAGCAGTATCAATAACCAATGGGAAAGCGGCAAAACTTAACACCAGCAGCCATTCGTCCATCGTAAGGGGGATCGTCCCGAAGACTCTCTGCAGCCAAGGCTGGTAGAGAACCAAGATCTGCATCAGGGTTGAGATTATGACAGCAGCCACCAGATAAAGGTTGGAAAACAACCCAATCTCAAATATGGAATGATACTCACTCCGGCATTCAAACACGAAAACAAGCTGAGCCATCACCAGAGTGGTAAAAGCGAGCGTGCGGGCTCTGGCAAGATCATCAGGATTGTGCCGCAGTGAAATCACGAAAATGGCTAATGTGCACAAGCTGATTAAAAGCCCTGAAAAACCAATCTTGAGATGCAGCCGCCGGGCGAAAATACTTTCCTGCGCATTCCTGGGCGGACGCTCCATAATGTCATCATCTCCGGGATCCATTCCCAAGGCCACAGCAGGCAGTCCGTCCGTGACCAGATTCATCCATAGTATTTGAATTGGAATCAACGGCAGAGGCAAACCCGCTACTGTCGCTGTAAACATGGTCAGCACTTCTCCCACATTGCAGCCCAGCAGATAACGGATGAACTTCCGTATATTATCGTAGATGATCCTACCTTCCCTGATGGCAGCGATGATGGTTTGGTAATTATCGTCCGCCAGAATCATGTCCGAAGCCTCTTTGGTCACGTCCGTACCGCTGATCCCCATGCTGATGCCGATGTCCGCTTCTTTAACGGCGGGTGCGTCATTGACTCCGTCTCCGGTCATGCCCACAACTTCTCCGTTTTGCTGAAGAGCTCTTACAATACTTAGTTTGTGGTGTGGCGCCACACGGGCAAAAACATCCACATCCTTGACTGCTTCCTGCTTTTCAAAGGCTGACAGCGACTCCCACTCACTGCCGGTCATGACTTTAGGCCGGCCTTCCCTGCCCAGCCCCAGCTGCTCAGCGATGGCCTGGGCGGTAAGCTTGTGATCGCCCGTCACCATGATTGTTCTGATTCCACCCTGCTTTGCCTGGCGGATTGCCCGCTTTACTTCCATCCGTGGAGGATCGATCATACCGACAAAACCAGCAAAAATTAGTTCATTTTCCAGAGTCTCCTCAGGCACTGTCACCGAGGGGACCGAGCGATATGCCAGTGCCAGAATGCGGAGAGCTCTAGCCGCACTGCTTTCCACTGCTTCCAGGATTCTCTTTCTGTCCGATGGAGTCAGCGGCCGGGGGCCGTCCGCAGTGAGCAGCTTGGTACAGCGATCCAAAATGATGCCAGGAGCCCCTTTAGTGTAAACCAGCAGCTGATCCTGGCGGCGCAGCACTACGCTCATCCGCTTTCTTTCAGAATCGAAGGGTATTTCCCGCAGCAGCGGATAATCTGCTGCAAGCTTCGCTTTGTTAATGCCGGCGTTATAGGCAGCCTCCACCAGCGCTATTTCTGTAGGATCACCGGTCATCATTAAACCGGTGCTTCGCTCATGAACCTGGACGCTGCTGCATAATGCACCGATCTCCAGCGCCAGCTTCAGCATTGGTTCGGCTTTGGCCAGTTCTTTCAAGCGGCTGGCGTCGGATACGTCTATGTCCTTGCCGGCGATCCAATAGTATTGGGTTTTCATTTTATTCTGAGTCAAAGTTCCAGTTTTATCAGCACAGATCACTGTTGCGCATCCTAGAGTCTCGACCGCCGGCAGCTGACGGATTATGGCGTTGCAGCGGATCATCCGCTGCACCCCGACGGCTAAGGCGATGGTAACAACGGCCGGCAGTCCTTCCGGTATAGCCGCCACTGCCAAGCTTACTCCGGTAAAGAACATCCTGTATATCGGGAAACCTCGCCACACCCCGGCGGCAAACACTGCTGCAACGATGGCCAGACAGGCAATTACCAGCCAAGTTCCGAGTTTTTCCAACCGGCGCTGAAGTGGAGTTTCAGTCATTGCTGACTCTTGAATCAGGTGGGCAATCTTCCCTATTTCGGTGTTCATTCCTGTGGCCACAACCACCCCAGTACCACGGCCGCGGGTGACAAGTGTGCCCATGAAGACCATGTTGGCTTGATCTCCTACCGGGACATTGGCGGGCTTAATCAAATCAACCTTTTTGGCAGAGGGCAGTGATTCGCCTGTCAGCATTGCTTCATTGACATATAGAGTGTTGGCCTGGAATAGACGGGCATCTGCAGGCACCCGATCTCCTGCTTCCAGCACAATTACGTCTCCTGGAACCAGTTTTTCAGCATCCACTTGGATCTGCCGGTTGTTTCGGATTACTTTCGCTGTCGGCGCTGTCAGCTGTTTGAGAGCTTCAAGGGACTTTTCAGCCCGGTACTCCTGGATAAACCCCAAGACTGCGTTGAGGATAATGATCGCCAGAATTGCCGCGGCATCGACCACCTCTCCAAGTGCAGCAGAGATGCCTGTGGTAACCATCAGGACGATCGTGATGAAATCGTCAAATTGCCTCAGGAATATCACCAAAGCTGAATCCTTTTTGATTTCCCGCAGCTTGTTTGCACCGTGCTGTTCCAGCCGGGTCTCAGCTTCTTTGGCACTCAAGCCTCTTTCTAAGTCCGTGGAAAGCATTTGAGCCAGTGTTTTGGGTTCCTGGCTGTAGTACGGCAGTTCCATGTTCGCCCACCCCTTTTTCCCGTAAATACTATTCTCGAGTGCAAAAAAAAATGCCGGGTAAACCGGCATTTCCGTTGGGGTGGTATGATTCAGCTGCCGCTGATCAATGGTGCATAGCTCGGGTCGTACTGGATGGCAAGCTCACCATGATGTTTCGCTTTGTTCAGATCGCCTTCTTGAGAGTAGATCTGCCAGAGGAAGTAATGGATTTCGGCGTTGCGGGGCGCGTACAGATAGGCTGTTTCCAGTTCAGCACGGGCTTCCTGATACTGTTCCACAGCAATATACGCTTTGGCCAGTGCGATCCTGGCTTCGACAAAACTCGGAGCCAGTTCCACAGCTTTAGCAAATGCACTGGTAACGTCCGCCGTAATCCCCTGGTGCGAATTGATCAATCCTATACCATAATAAGCCCGGGCATACTCTCCGAGCATCATAGCTTTGACATAGCTCTGCAAGGCCAAATCATAATCGCCAAGGAGATAGTCAAGATCTCCGATCAACACATAGATCGAGCCGCAATCTGGATTGCGGTTCAGGTACTCGTAGAACACTTCCTTCGCAGTTGAGAAGCTGCCCTGCTCTTGATAGATCAAAGCGAGCAGCAGCAGTGACTCGTCAACCAATTCCCCGCGTTCAATGCTTTCCAAAAGCGAATTGGTGGCTTGCTGCAGTGGTCTCAGGCCGGGAATGAACCGATCCATTCCGGCAGTGTAGTACTGAAGATAACGGAGAGCATTGTCAAAACGCATCACCTGCTGGGCTGCCGCCCATGCGGTGATCAGAACAACTGCGCATACGATGGCTGCAACGAGAGTCTTCCTCGACATGGTGCCATATCACCACTCATCAGTAAGATTAGAATCACACATACAGATAACTATTAGACGTTGATCAACCTTGTTCCTGCCTACCACCTTTGTTATACTGTAGATTAGGAGTGTGATGGCCATGGCTTTCGACGGCATCGCTGTCTCGGCTGTTGTCGCTGAACTAAATCAAAAACTGAATAATGCCAGAGTCGCTAAGATTTACCAGCCAGACCGCCATACAATGATTATCCATCTGCGTGGTATCGGCAAGAACCACAAATTGCTGATTTCAGCGGATCCCGATTCACCTCGCATCCACACCACAACTGCAGCAGATCCCAATCCCCAAAACCCGCCGGCATTCTGCATGCTCCTGAGGAAACATCTCGAGCCCAGCCGGCTGCTGGGTTTTGAACAGGTAGAGTTCGAACGCATTATACTCATTCGTTTGGAAACATATGATCCTGACGCCGGCCCTCACGAAAAACACCTTGTCTTTGAACTGATGGGGCGGAACAGTAATATAATCCTGATCGATCAGGATCGCACCATCATCGATGCCATCTACCGCAACAGCGATCCGAACCATGAACGCCCGATCATGCCGGGAATCAAGTACCAGCTCCCGCCCGTACACAATAAACTCAACCCGAGACGCCTTACTCAAGCGGAATTCAGCACAGAGCTAAGACTGATGCCGACGCTTCCCCTGGCAAAAGCCTTGGTGGAACGCTTCCAGGGGCTTGGCCCGCAGGCAGCCCGTGAGATCTGCATCCGTGCAGGCGTGGATCCAGAAATGCATGCCCGCGATCTGGACACTGGTCAAATTGATGCTTTGTGGCACAGCCTTATAGGCTTGATCAAATCTGAACCTAAGCCAACCTTGGTTTACAGGCCAAAACCTGACTTTTTTGCCTATGAATCTGTGCAAACCGGCGGATCGGGTTCTCTACAGCACTTTCCCACCATTGACGAGCTGCTGGATTATTATTTCACTGCAAGAACCCGTGAACGGCAGCTTAGGCAAAAAACAGCCAGATTACAGAATGCGATCAATGCCCATCTGAAGCGATTGCACCGTAAGGAACAGATCCACCGGGAGACTTTGGAAGCTGCCGCAAAAGCTGATGAGTGGCAAAAATGGGGCGAAATTATTTTGGCTAATCTTTATCGGATCAACAAAGGTGACACCATCTTGGAGGCAATCGATTTCTATCACCCAAGCCAGCCGCTGATCACCATTGAATTGGATCCAGCCCTCACCCCAAGTGAGAACGCCCAAATGTGTTTTAAGAAATACGCCAAAGCTAAGCGGAGTGCAAAATCAGCCGCTTGTCAGCTGGCCGAAACATCTACCCTGAAAGATTACTTAGAAACAATCAGTGTCCAACTGGAGCAAGCTGAAGATCTGGACACTGTGGCTGAGATCGAAGCGGAATTGATCAAGGAAGGGTTGATTCAGGACAGTAATCCCAAGGCCCGGAAAACGATGAAAAACAGTTCAGGCGGCGGCACCAGGCCTTATGATCAGTACACTGCTGCAGATGGCACCAGGATTCTGCTCGGACGCAGCAGCCGTCAAAACGATTTTGTTACGTTTAAGGCAGCCAAACCGGAATATCTTTGGCTGCATGCCCAGAAAATCCCCGGCAGCCATGTGATCGTCTGCTCAGACAAGGAAGTGTCCCAACAGACGCTGCTGGAAGCAGCAACGTTGGCAGCTTATTATTCCCGAAACAGAACCAGCGCCAAGGTGGCGGTTGATTACACCAGACGCAAACATGTCCGCAAACCCCCTGAGGCCAAGCCGGGGTTTGTCATATACGATCACTTTCAGACAATCGTCGTCGATCCAACCAAGATCGAGAATTTGCCCCGCAAACTGACTGCAGCGGAAGAAGGAGTATAAAAAACAGAAAGCAAGCGAGTTCACCATCCCCATGTGGTCCTCTGCGCCTGCCCTCTGCTTGTGAATTGGTTCTGCCGCGCTGCGGCAGAAACTTTTATATTTAGTACAGTCTATTCGCTAAAACTTATAAAATCCCTGCTTTTTTTCTTTGAATTAATGGCGGAAGTGCCGAATCCCTGTGAACACCATAGCCAGTCCGTGTTGGTTGCAAGCGTCGATCACTTCTTGATCGCGAATTGATCCCCCCGGCTGAATAATCGCCGCTACCCCTTTGGATGCTGCCAACTCGACACTGTCGGCAAACGGGAAGAAGGCATCGGAGGCCAACACTGCGCCCTGCGCTTTGTCGCCCGCCTGCTCGATGCTCAAGCGTACTGACTGCACCCGGTTCATCTGGCCGGCACCGACACCAATCAGCTGTTTGGCCTTACAAAGGACGATGGCATTGGATTTGACGTATTTCACCACTTTCCATCCGAAAAGCATGTCGTCCCATTCTTGATCAGAAGGTTCTCGGTTGGTGACCACTTTAAGCTGATTGCGGTCTAAATCAACAGTATCGGCTTCCTGGATCAAAAAGCCTCCGGCGACTTTTTTCCAGTCCCACTCCGAAGTCTGGGCCGGTTCCAGTTTCAGCAAGCGCAGGTTGGCTTTCCTCGTCAACACCGCCAATGCTTCCTCGGTGAAGCCGGGAGCAATGATCACCTCCAGGAAAATCCTGCTCATTTCCTTCGCTGTTTTTACGTCCACTATGCGGTTTACAGCCACAATCCCTCCGAAAATCGAAACAGGATCCCCTTCGTAGGCCTTCAGATAGGCTTCGTACAAAGTGCCGCCCAAGGCCAAGCCGCAGGGATTGTTATGCTTTACCGCAACTGCGCACGGTTCTTGAAACTCTGATACCAGCTGCCATGCTGCCTGGGCATCATAGATATTGTTAAAAGAGAGTTCTTTTCCATGCAGCTGTTCGGCTTGAGCTATACTCGCCGGCTTAGAAGGAATCTCTTGATAAAATGCGGCTTTCTGATGAGGATTCTCGCCATAGCGGAGATCGGTAACCTTCGCCAAAGCTACAGTAAGTTTTTCTGCGAAAGCAGGCTGCCCCAGGTAATGGCTGATCAGGGTATCGTAATACGCAGTATGGCTGAATGCTTTGGCTGCCAAACACTTGCGATCGCTATGCGTCAATTCCCCTTTACTTAAGCGTTCCAAGACCCAATCATAGTCTGCGGGATCACAGATCACTGTTACACGTGCGTGATTTTTGGCTGAAGCTCTGAGCATTGCCGGGCCCCCGATGTCAATATTCTCGATCACCTGCTCTTCTGATGCATTGGGGTCCTGGGATACAGCCTCAAATGGATATAGATTGACCGCCACCAGATCAATCAGCCTGCCGCCAATCTGTTCGAGCTGCCGACGGTGCTCCTCCGTATCCTTAGCCAGAATCCCGCCGTGGATCCTTGGATGTAGTGTTTTCACCCGCCCGTCTAGAATTTCCGGGAACTCGGTAACTTCCGAGATGTACGTTACCGGAACATTGTTTTCCTGCAGCAGCCGATAAGTACCGCCGGTGCTGATCAATTGATAGCCCATCTCTACCAAGTTTTGGGCGAATGCAACAATTCCGGTCTTGTCATAAACACTTAGCAAAGCCAGCTTCATGTCGTTTCCTCCCCATTTGGATATTGGTTGTTTATAAACAAGAATAGTTTCTTATATAGAGGACATACTTATATATAGCTACATATAAACTAAACCCAAAGGAGGGTCATGATCATGCCGGAAACTGTTGAGAAAGGCCCCGGGCGCAATTGGACCGAGGAAGAAAAGGATCTGGTTTGGGAGCAGATCATTCAAGGCAAACAAGAAGGCCTTCCCCTCACCGAGTGCTTCCGCCGTATCTCTAAACTGCTGCCGCACCGTAGTGAAGCAGCTATTGGCATGCTTTATTACAACGTCTTGCGCAAGGAGAGAAATGAGCAGGAAATTCCAGCGGCTCCTGCCAAACCTGCCCGGCGCGAGCTTAGGATAGACGCCGAACTGATTGAAGCCTTTCAAGGTCTGCCTGAATACATAGCCAAGCTGCACAAACGGATTGATCAGCTGGAGCAAAGGATCAATCAGCCCAGTCATGAAGCAATCGCCAGCGCCTTGCTGGAGATCCTCAGCAGCTATCAGCACCGGGAAAACACCAGTAAACTGCAGGCGGAAAACCAGCAGTTGAAAGAAGCATTGTCAAAGCTGCAGCAGGCTTATGAAGACGCTGTCGGCATCTATGATATGTTTACAAACATGGCCAGCATCTCTCAAATCATGAGCCTGGGAGACTTCAAGCAGCAGATGAAAACCACCATCGACAAGTGGGGAAATGTGCTGAAAGTCTCCTTTGAACGGGCCAATGCTTAACAAACAAGACCCCTAACCAACCGCCTAGTTAGGGGTCTTCCCTTGCATATGCCAGTCAGTTGGTTTCCTATAATTTATACAAATTTACACTGCTATCATTCGACCCTTTCCGTTTATTCCCTTCATCTTTTTAAAATTTGTTCGGATACCCGCCTAGTTTTACAGCGCAAGTTTGTAAATTTCCAATACATCCCTGCGGGTAAGCTTCACCAACTGGCCTACACTGTCTCCGTTGGTCATGCGGCATTTGGCCGCCATCTCATCCAGGTGCTCCGAACCGATATCTGCGTGGGAAAGTCTTGTCGGCAGGCCGATGTCAGTGAAGAACCGTTCCAGGCGCCGGATACCTTCCAAGGCAGTGACTTCAGGATGCGCAAAGTTGACCTCCACATCCCAGACTCGGTTAGCAAATTGGACGAACCGGTCAAGATGCTGCTTGTACACATACTTCATCCAGGCCGGGAATATAATCGCCAACCCCGCCCCATGAGCTAAGTCGTACATAGCGCTGATCTCATGTTCCATTTGGTGCGAAGCCCAATCGCCAATCCTGCCTGTGCTCAGAAGATCATTGTGGGCAATTGTGCCTGCCCGCATAATCTGGGCGCGGGCGTTGTAATCAGCGGGGTTGTCCATTACCCGATATGCACTGCTTATCACGGCCTTCAAGGTCGCCTCGCACAAGCGGTCCAGAAGTTCAATGTCCGGTGTGGGTGAGAAATAGCGCTCCATGACATGAGCCATAATATCAGCGACACCGCATGCGGTCTGATATGGAGGCAGAGTGAATGTAAGCTCGGGGTTCATGATGGCAAACACGGGACGGATCACATCATAGTTGATCCCCCGCTTAAACCAACCATCTTCGTTTGTGATCACGCTGCTTTTGCTGGCCTCACTCCCAGCTGCGGCTATAGTCAGGACTACACCAACGGGAATAGTTGCCTGCGGCACGGCCTTTCCCGCGTAAAAATCCCAGACATCTCCGTCATAGGGCACGCCGACACCAATTGCCTTCGCTGAATCAATCACACTGCCGCCTCCGATTGCCAAGATAAAAGTAATGCCTTCACGGCGGCACAACTCAATACCTTCCCGAACCAAGCTCAAGCGTGGATTCGGCTGCACACCACCGAGTTCCACAATTTCGATCCCCTGCTGCGCCAGCGATGCCATCACCCTGGCATAAAGGCCTGTCCGCTTGATGCTCCCTCCGCCGTAGTGGAACAGCACTTTCTGCGCATACTTCCTCACCTGCTCACCCACCTGGTTTTCTGTCCCTCTGCCAAAGATGATCTCGGTTGGGCTTAGAAATCTAAAGTTTTCCACAGCAATACCTCCTCGTCAGTGATAAAAAAGCTCTGTCGCCACGAAGGCTTCAGAGCCATTCCGCACAATCTATCTCAACTGTTTCGCACAACAGTAATCTTCACCTTCAACATACTCCCATGAGTTTGCCCTTCACGTTCTCAACTACAGATTCTGAACTGTTTCTGGCGATGCTCGTCCACACATAATCTGAAGTAGCGGCACTAATGTAATCACTAACCACTTTGTCCCCGTACTGATTCCACACTGTCAGTTTCAGCCTGCCCGACGCATCCTCCCGGATCCTGATAAAAAAGTCCTCCAGTTTGTACATGACATTCAATGTCAACACCCCCTGGTTAGTATTTTGGCGAATAGCAAAACATTTCCTGCCTTGTGACAAAAATAATTTCTCTGATCTGCTGCATGCTGGTCAGTGGTTGAACCGCACGACCTTGCGCTCAAGGAGTGCAACCAAGTAGTACAAAAGCGCCGAAACAACCGAAAGCATGACCACCGCCGCCATTACCAGCGACATGTTGAATATTTGGCCTCCGTAGACGATCAAGTATCCCAGCCCGGCTTTTGACCCCAGGAATTCGCCAACAATCGTCCCCACCAAAGACAGGCCGACACTGACTTTCAGTGCTGCAATCATCGTGGGCACGCTGGCCGGAATGACCACTTTGGTGAATATCTGCAGCCTCGAAGCGCCGAAAGTGCGCATAAGCTTTATCTTGTTCGGATCAATGTTCTTGAACCCGTTATGGACCACCATTATGGTGACGATGATAGACGTCGCGATGGCCATGGCCACAACAGCTTTTAACCCTGTTCCCAGCCATACAATGAAGATCGGCCCCAATGCTACCTTGGGAACGCTGTTGAGAATGACTATATATGGATCCAGAATCCGCGAGACAAAATCGGACCACCAGAGCACTGCCGCTATCACTATTCCTGCCATAGTACCCACAGTAAATCCCAGAACTGTCTCTCCAATAGTGTACCCGAGATGCCGCCATAATTCTCCCCGGTTGAACAGATTGACTGCTGCAGTCCAAGCCCGGGATGGTTTGGAAGTAATGAACTGATTAATCCAACCGCGATTTGCGGCAATTTCCCATAAGACGAACACGCTGATCAAAAGCAGTATTTGCAGTACCAGAATGGTTCTTTGGCGGACACGTATCCGCCGCAAGTATTTGCGGTGTTCTAGTGAATAGCCTTGTTTACTGTTCACTGCTGTTCAACTCCTTCCAGATTGCTGCGAAGTATTCGCGGAACCGAGGCGATTCCCTCCGCTTAAGAGGTGAACCATGGTTATACTCAGGGCCAAAATCTATAACATGCTTACTCTTGATCCGTCCAGGCCTCGGCGTCATCACAATCACCCGATCGGCCATGCTGATTGCTTCTGCGATGTCATGGGTCACCATGATCACTGTTTTCTGGTGCTGGTACAGAATTCGGCAAACGTCCTCGCCTACAGCCAGCCGGGTCTGATAATCCAGAGCGGAAAACGGTTCATCAAGAAGCAGTAGATCCGGCTCTGTGGCCAGAGTACGGATGAGTGCGACACGCTGCCGCATACCTCCGCTCAGCTGCTGGGGGTAACTGTTTTCGAAACCACTGAGCCCGTAATCTTTAAGCATTTGTTTGACTCGGGCGATACTATCTGGTGTTTTGCGCCGCATTACTTCCAGCCCTAACAGGGCGTTGTCCAGAATTGTGCGCCATTCGAAAAGATAGTCCTGCTGCAGCATGTAACCGATCTTCTGGGTGGTTCCGGATATAGGGCTGCCGTCAAGCATGATCATACCGGTGGTTGGTTTCATCAGCCCGGCGATCAGGGACAGCAGTGTCGACTTACCGCATCCGCTGGGGCCGACGATGCTGATAAACTCTCTGGCCTCAACCTGCAGGTTGAAATCATGTAGAGCCTCAATCTCATCCTCCACCGTGTGATATTTCAGAGACACATGACTGATCACCAATTTTGCCATCAATTCTCCCCCTTCCAAAAAGAATGCCCCGTGAGGGGCATCACCTATTGTGCCAGTGCCGCTTCGGCAATCGAGTTATCCATCAGCTGTTCAAAGGGGACGAACTCCAACAGCTCGCCTGCGGCGAACATCACCTCCTGCAAAAAACGGAACCCTTCCTCAGAGATGACTGGTGTCTGCTGCCACGCACCGATCGCTTGGTAGTTGCGGATGGTATTGATCAAAACCTGGTGGTCGATTTCAGGGAAGAAGGGGGAAACTACCTCGGCGATTTCCTCACTAGTGTGGGTAGCTGCCCAGATCTGGCCCCGGTGCAGAGCTTTGGTGAACTTGATCAACATATCCCGTTTATTCTGCAGTGTGGATTGGCGGGCGTGGTAGACTGTGTACGTAATTGGATTAGCTTCAGCGCCGAGGGAGGCCACTATTTTTCCGCCGCCCATCAGTTCGATCTGACTCATAGCCGGCTCAAACTGGGCAATGTAATCGCCAACCCCTGCTTGAAATGCTCCCAAAGCCGCCTCAAAGGCAAAATGGGTCAGGATTTCCACATCCACAAACGGTTGGATACCGTGCTTTTTCAGTACCCATTCGAGAACCATCTGAGGCACACCGCCCAAACGTGCGCCGATAATTGTTTTACCCTTGACATTTTCCCACTGGAAGTCCTCGTTCAAGTCTCGGGTCATGAAGAAGGAACCATCTCTGCAGGTCAATTGGGCAAACCCGACAATCAATTCCGGCGATCCCTGCTGGTAGATGTACAGTGCCGCTTCCGGACCGAAAAACCCGATATCCACAGATCCAGAAATCAAGGCCGCTGCACCCTTGTCGGCCCCCCAAGCTGTTTCCAGCTGGATATCCAAACCTTCTTCCTCGAAAAAGCCAAGGGACAGAGCGATGTACTGCGGTGCATAGAATACAGAACGCACTACTTCACTCAGCGTAACCTTCTCGAGTTCTTGTGCTTCGGCGATACTTCCGAGCAGCAAGGCTACGGCGACTGCCAAACAGATAATGGTGATCCACCCCTGTTTTGACATAGCACTCCTCCTTAATCTTTCCTTAGTAAATTTCTCCTGTATTCTATTCACCAGGAAATTGAAGTGTGAAAGACAAAAAAACCAGCTTCAGCCCTATGGCTTCCGCTGGTTGGTTGTATTTCTGCCGCCAGTGTTTACATAAACAGTTCCGATCCCAACAGTGCTCCCAAAGCTAAGAAGGGGCCGAATGGGATCGGAGTTTTGCGCCCCTGCTTGGTAACGAAAAGGTAAACCAAGCCGATCAGTGCTCCTGACGCACTTGCGATAAAAATCGAACCCAAAGCTGGCCAAGGGCCGATAAATGCGCCGATTAAAGCAGCCAGCTTCACATCACCCATGCCCATTCCGTTAGTCATCAAAGCAATTGCCAGCAGCAGGCCGCCGCTAACCAGCATCCCCAACAAGCTTGACCAGAAAGGGATGGTCCAACCGAGCATGGCCAAGACTACCCCAAGGACCGCTCCGGGAATAGTAATGACATTGGGCAGCCTTTGATGCCGCAAATCGATGGCTCCTGCAACCAGCAGCAGAGAAAACAACAGTAATCTTGCCACCAGTGCCGGCCAGGCTGGTTCCCGGGTAGCATAAAAGACAAAACCGGCAGCGGTAATCAGTTCGATCAACGGGTACTGCCAGCTGATTCTTTGCCCGCAGTGCCTGCATCTGCCCCTTTGCAGCACATAACTGACAACTGGGATCAGTTCCCTGGGGCTGAGGGGATGCCTGCAGCCGGGACAGTGTGATGTGGGAAAAATGATCGATTCCCTTCTGGGAATCCGCCAGATCAAAACATTAAAGAAACTGCCGCAGACCAACCCGACGACGAAGAACACGAACACCATGCTACTTCATGTCCTTCAGCTGTCTGATGACATTGTAAATGCACGAAATGGTTGTAGGAACAAACTGGTGATCCAGCTGCGCCAGACGCTTATACGCACCGCCCCTGGTGGTGACCGCATAGCGTGGTTTGGTCTGATTCAGGACCAACGCCGCCACCAACGGTACCATATCCGGTTCCAGTTCAACCTCCGACTGATTCTCCATGAAATCTTCCAGAACTTGCTTGACCATTCTCTCGCTGGAGTTTTCCAGGTGATATCCACCATTGTCGTCCCGCCCATGATGTGGATTCGCCCTCACCTGCCGCGCCGCTTCATCAAGCAGCCGGTTCAGGTTGGCAACATCATTTTCGTCGAATTCATCCAGTTTGGTCTTCACCTTGACATATTGTGGTTCAAGTGCATTCAGCATAATGGCGCTGATGTCCATCCGGCACCGTTCACAAAACTCAAAATCCGGATCCTCCCTCTGCCTTTTGGCAATAAGCTCTGAGACAATGTCTTCCATGTAATTGTGCACGGTATATTCAAGTCTGCTCACAGTTTTTATCTCACCCTCCTTGATCGCAATCGCTTATTTGTACCGCTGATGGATCTCGACAAACTTTTTTTCTAGCGTCCGAAAAGCATCGACAATGACTGGATCAAAATGCTTTCCGGAGCTGTTTAAAATAATAGCCCGTGATACGCCGTGCGGATATGCATTTTTATATACACGCTTGCTGACCAATGCGTCATAAACATCGGCAATGGCTACGATGCGGGCGCTTAATGGAATCGCGTCTCCCGCCAGGCCGCGAGGATACCCAGTACCGTCCCATTTTTCATGATGACTGAGAGCAATCTCGGCTCCCATCTGAAGATAGTCTGTTTTCAGCTGATGGTGGCAGGTCGCCATCAGAGTATCATGACCAATTATGGTATGGGTTTTCATGATTTCCCATTCCTGGTCGTCCAAGCGATCCGTTTTCAAAAGAATATGGTCCGGAATTCCCACTTTGCCTATGTCATGCAGCGGGCTTGTCAAATAAATATTGTCGACAAAACTTGGAGTCACTTGTTCTCGGTATATATGGTTGGTGTATAAGTATTCAGCAATCAGCTGGGTATAGTGCCGCATCCGCTCTAAATGATGGCCAGTTTCGTAATCCCTGGATTCCACCAGTTTTGATATGGCAAAAATCACCGTATCCCGACTCTCGATCTCTACGATCCGTTCGCCTACGCTGATCTTTGCTTTTAGCTCGCCAAAGGAGAATGGTTTGGTAAGATAGTTATCGGCACCCGAGTCCAAAGCATCAACAATAGCCTGAGTGTCATCGTTTCCCGTGAGAATCATGATATATGTGTAACGGCTGCCTTCCACGGCCCTGATTCGGCGGCAGAGCTCAAGTCCGCTCAGCCCAGGGTTAAGCTCGCTGGTAATAACGATCCGCGGCCCCTCCAAACGCCAGATGGCGAAACCTTCGTCACCGTCGGCGGCTGTAAGAGTTTCATACCCCATCAGCTCAATCTTGTAGGCAAGGTCTCGGCGCTCAATATGATTGTTCACTACAATCAGAATCTTCATTTGGTCAACCTCCGGCTGTTCCCTTGCCGTATTGCATGGCAGGCTGCATCGTCCCGTTTCGTGTACATTTTATCATATTTGTTGAATTATTGTAAAGCATATATCCGGAACAATGTGATTTTTTTCAAAATCAGCGCAAGGAAACCGTGCATAACTGGAGAAAAATGATTTTGACAACAAATCTTCTGGTGGTGGAGGTCGGCTGTTTGTGAAACCAGTCTTGCAGAAGCTTGCCAGATATGGCTTATGGCTGATCAGTACCGGGATTAGTATTTACTGTTACCTGCTGTTCCGCGGCATGAATCTGCTTTTGATGCAGAGTATCGGCTGGAACCATCATCTGATTAACCTCATGGATAAAGTGGCCATGTTGATTATTGGCCTGATCGTCATTGCTGTGATTATTCTCATCCAGCATCTGTACACAGAACACGGATGGGGATATTTCCTTGCGGTTACCGCAGTTCAGCTTGTGCTCTACACCGTGATCCAGTTCCTCAATTTCAAACTTGGTGGTGGACTCCTTCCCGCCGATTACCTTGTCTTTCTCCTCTTGTTGGCCGCAGCTGCCGGTTTGTGGTGCGCATACTCGAATCTGCAGCACAAGAAATATAGAAAAACTACTAATTGATTAATCAATAACATAGTAGAGCGCCGGCCCTGAACCCCCTTCAAACTCTGCTTCCAGCAGCAGTATCTGCATCTCAAACTCAAAAACATTATCTCTGGGGCCTGTCGCTGTTATGCGGAAAAACAACATGGGATCCCTGTTCTCAAATTGGATGCTGAAATCAAGATCACCATCGCCCGCCAGTATCTGAACTTGCCCATCTGCCGCGTAAACGATGTGGGAACTCTTGTCGAGATAGAGCCAGTTTGGCTGGGTGCCAATTTCCGTGGAATCAACTATCCCTACCTCGACAGCATAGCGCACCTTGGTCTCAAGAACTGATTTGACAAGTTGGACAGCCTGCCGAAACTCGTTTCTGAGAGATGAATCGGTAAAATAGCGGTTCAGCTGTACATAGACAGAAAAAACCAGAGCTGCTGCTATGGCACCGATGCCAAGTGCGGTTAGCAATTCGATTATTGTAAACCCTTCTTCATCGCGGATGCTGTTTACAGCTCTCAATCCGGTTCACCTTTCTCTTAACTGATGCTCGATGAAGTACTCGAGACTGACGTGCCGCTTACCCTGGGCGTAATATGAAACTACCGTGATCTTGTAACCGGAAACGTCACCATAGCCGAAAACGGTCTGAATGCTGTCAACAATAGTGAAGTATGTTCCGTTTACGTTCAAGCTGAATAGATTATCAGGATCCGCTATGTACCGTTCCGGAAAAGCTTCTTGAACAGCGCCTATCACATCGTTCCCTGATTCTATGGTGTTGTTAACCACGGCCGTGATTAAATCAACTAACTCTTGAGCCGATGCCAAAGCATCCAATTTTTGTTCGGACAATGCGGTGAAGGCTGCATTGGAGCCGAGCAGCTGGATGGTGGATATGATCAAGACGGTGGCCACCACCATCCAGATCAAAAGTTCCACCAGTGTAAAACCTTCCTGAGCTGCTGCTTGAGTCGGTGCTCTCCGTCGGTTCATAAGGATCCAGGCCTCCAATGACCTTTATAGCCTTGAGTTGAACTATCGCTGCCTACAGCCAAGACCGGCACGTTCCCGGAAGGCCAATCCAATGCCTTAAAGAACGACAGATCAAGCGGAGAATCACCAATGATATGGCTGTTTCCTACGAGCAATGCCGACGCTGCCACTATGGTCCCACGAATCCGCCCAGAACCTGTAATGGTTAAAGCGGCTTTTGGAGCATAGACAACTCTTGTGACAGCATCTGCCGCCCCGGAAATTGTCACACTGCTTCCACCGGTGACAATGTCTCCCTGAATCCCTGCCGATCCAGTGATTGTCACATTTGCACGCTGGGCAAAGATTGATCCGTAGAACCGTGTATCACCAGTAAAATTAATCTCGGATCCGCCCTTGTAAAACACGACAACACTGCGTGGATTGCCGTTATTGTTCACTTTACTGCTTCCAGCCATGGCAAATGTGTCTTCCACATACAACAACAACTTCCCGTTTTGGCCTGCATTCTGCAGTTCGATGTCCCCCTGCACAATATTCAGATCTTTAACACGAATAACCCGGGTTCCACCCTTGAGATCAATGACAAGCTTCCAGCCGTTGACCACGTTGATCTCATCATAGCAGCCATCTTGGTCAATAATCACAGGCCCTTGCCAGGTGGTCGTGATGCTGCCTCGGTATGGGAGGTTCGTGGGATACTCGGGAAACACAGGCAGAGGATAGACAATGACTTGCTTCAGATTATGCACCGGCGTATTATTGGAAGGTGCCGAAGCATAAGGTGTGGAAACGACCGTGCTCGGATCGCCTCCGACACCGATGTACAAATAACCGTTATATATATGTGATGTGCCCGTGAACACGACTTTTTTTGCTGCGGTGGAGTTGGTCGCAACCGTACCCGAGACTGTTGAACTGCCCGTCATCTCGATAATCTGGTCAGCGAACAAAGCGATGGGTGTCCCGCCTCCCTCTCCGTCGGTCCATTCCTTAACGATCTGCAGCAGTTCCCGGAGATTAATCACATATGAAACCGACGCGGCATCAGCCCGGGCAGTCACTTGATATTCATTCCGCCCAAATCCTCTAGCATCGATCGTCAACCAGTCGCCTTGCCTTGTTATGCGGAAAGCAATTGTATAACTGCTTGGATCCGGAGGATTCAGCACAAAAGGTTCGTCTACATTGCCGTAAAACCACTTGTCTTCCCCGGTAAACTCATCCAGGGAATCGATCTGAGCAATAATCAATCCTACAGCAGTCTCAGCTCCAGTCTTGGCGTAATAGTGTGCCTGGATGGCATTAGCTTCTCGTTCTGCCTGTCTTGACTTGCTGATAGTGGCAACGGCAATCCCCGCTCCGAACACTACGGCCACAAGTCCAATGATCAGGGCTGACGTGATTACCACTGAACCGCTTTCGTTCCTCAGCCTGTTGAACATCGACCCCACCCCCTTGGATCCATAAATTGAAGAACCAACGAGGAATATGATCCTCGTTGGTTGCGTGAAGGCTTCTTTAAACTATGGCCTTTGATCAAGAACTTGAATGTCACCACGGCTGTAAGTGCCGGAACTTCTGAGATAAATATTAGCAGGTTTTCGATTATCTGTTTCTGTTGTGGGATCAGCAGTGATATAAGCGCGTGTCCCATCCCATGCCAGGTTGTACTTTGATAAAAACAAACCCCTGTTTGGCTCATCTGGATCAGGTATCGAAAGATCGCTGCCCAAATACCGTATCAGACTATTTAGATTGAATGCTGACTCATTGTCGTTTTCAACGAAATAGAATTTCACCGCCATACTGATTGCTTGCAGTTCCGCAAGTGTAGCCGCTTCGTAGGATCTTTGGATAAACCCGCGATAGGTAGGAATCCCAATCCCAGCCAACACACCAAGAATCACAATAACAACCAACAGCTCCACCAATGTAAAACCTTGTTCTTCCCGCTGGAGTCTCCTCCAGATGAAATTAAGCATTAATACCGCTCCCCCTTTTTCTGCTTGCTTATGGTAATAATGACTACCGTTATCTAGGTTTAATTCGACGTATAATGTACCACCACCTCTTAATTCCTAGAAAAATTTCGCAATCTACGGAAAAAGCCCTTTATATGTCACTGAGCCGCTGGAAGCAAAGAACTGCCAATCAATCCTTGTTCTCCGTCGACAATCCTCGGGATCAGGATGATGCTCATTTCCGTCCGCTCGGTAGTCGTATTGGTTTTCCTGAATAGACGGCCAAAAATGGGCAGATCCCCTAAAAACGGCACCTTGTTTACTGACTCCTGATCTTGTTCTTGTATCAGACCGCCGATCAACACTGGTTGTCCATCTTTGACCCGTACGGTGGTATGGGCTTGGCGGGTCCTGATCTGTGGATACTCACTTTCTTCGGTGAATACGAACAAACTTGCTTCCGGCCTCACATCGATGGTGACAAACCCGTCCTCACTAATCCGCGGCCGAACCCTCAGGTTAATACCTGATTCCAGAAACTCGATCCGCTGTTCGCCATCTTTGTCCGTAAGAACAATGGGGATCTGGTCGCCGACAAAAATTACCGCTTCTTCGCCGCTGAGGGCTGCAATCTTAGGACTGGCCAAGATCTTTGCCTTTCCTTCTTTCTCCAGAGCTTCCAGGGTAAAGATGATCTCCCATGGTTCCCAGTTCAGTTCCATATGGAACAAACCGTTGGGATCGCTGCTCCCAACCTTCGCGCCAGGCAGTGATCCGTTCCAGCCAAAACCGAACACATCAGAAGCATCATCCGACACTTCATGGATCCATACTTCCATCAATACCTGCGGCAGCGGCCGATCAAACTCCGCCATGAACTGATCAACCTCTGCAATTTGCTTCTCGGTGCCCCGGATCAGCACCGACTTCGTGCCCTCATCGATTTGAATTTTGTCTGCCGGAACAATGAGCTGCAGCATCTTTCCGGTCACCACTGGATCAGCATAGCTCAGGCGGTATATTTTGATCGTATCTCCCAAATCGAGAGGTTCACGGTCAACAGCAGTGTTTGGGTTGAGCATGGACGGGGGAACATCAAGGGTATCGACAACTTCTTGCGCTATCTTAAACTGCTCCGGGCTGCTGTATATAATCAAAAGATTGGCGTCATTCAGGGCATGAATGTTCTCCGCCGGTATCATCATGGACAAAACAGGGACAAGCTGCTCCGGTGCAACATACACAGTGTGGAGGTAATACAGCCGGTTTGCCTGTATTTCAGCTAAACGCTCTTTGGCGGCAACCAGCAGGGTGTTGTTCTTGATGACATAATCAGTGCCGCTGAACTGCGCTACGATTTCCAGTGCTTGTTCAAGCTCAACATCCTGGAAGTTGAAACTGCCAGTACCGGAAACTGATGCGTCCACCAATACGTTCAGGCCGGCGATTTCTCCTATTGTTTGAAAAACATCCCTGTACTCGGTTCCGACAAACTGAAAAGTTATTGACTGAGCACAAGCGCAACCTGCACCAACAAGCAGCCCCAGCAGCAAGACGGGGATAGACCTGATCAGCCTCGGTTTGACAGTAAGCATGGTCACTGCCTCCCCAGTTCCAATGTGAAGCTGCGGTCATCTTTCTTGAGGAAAACGCGCTGGTCTACAACTCTTTCGACAATCCAGCCCAGCAGGGAATCCCCGGGCTTCATCAGTGTGGTTTTGCCTTCATGTTCAATTAGGACCAGGACGCGGTCATTGCTCTTGACCAAACCTCTGAGAACAAACGCTGGATGATCCTTTGCGGCGACAATGATGTAAATCTGTTCCCACTCCTGATCTAGAGCAGATCCAGACAGCATCCTCAGTTCCGGATTCCAGGCGAACTCCCGTTTTGGAAACGCCCTGCGCAAGATGTTCACAATTTCCAACCCATTGCCGTATTCGACATAGATCGCTTTTGTGATAAGCTGCTCTCCGGTGTTTGCTTCGGAGCCGCGCTGGGTTGTGCGGAGGCTGTCGTACTTCTCCAGGATATCCTGGGCATAATCAATTTCTGAAAAACTTCCGAAAAGGACCAGGATATTCAATTCCCGATCAATATAGGTCTGGACCCCTGGGGCAATCACCTGCAAAAGGCGGCTCGCCTCCTCGGCGGACACATTTTTCACGACAACAAATGCTGATCCGCTGCTCTCAAATCGTTCCGCCAAACGTGCCGGTGTGGCCACAATCATGGTGTTGTTCACAATCCGGTAGGCATACCCGGTAGCTTTGGTCAGTAATTCCAAGGCTTCATCCACGGTTAAATTTTTCAGGTAAAAACTGATGTTTCCGGTCACACTTTGATCAATCAGCACATTGTATCCGGCGAGTTCACCAAGGACTTGAAAAACATCACCAAGTGGAGCATCCTTGAAATCCATATCAATGACAACCTGTGCCGCACAAATCTGGGCGAACAGGAGCACTGCCAGCAACCCAACAACTCCCACTCCTATTTTTTTCGTCTTCATTCAGATCCCCCCAAAGCTTATGTTGAGCTTAACCCCATGGACATCGAAGACTATTGACGTATCGCCAATCTCAACTATAGTCGCCGGGCCTACCTTATCACCAATTCTTTTCCATTCCTGTGTGCCGTTGTATCCAATCAACGCCCGGTTCTCTCCGCCCTGAACCCGCACAATGCCTATCACTTTAAGGTTCCGGGCGAGAAATCCCTGCAAACTCTGCAGGGGAACGCCAAAGCGATCACCAAGATTTAGTGTCAATTCCTGCCAGACACGCTTTTCCCAGCTTACGGAAGTTTCCCATTCCGGAGGAGTGACATACAGGTCAAAATTTGCCTGCAAATTGACGCTTTCGCTTTCATTGGTGGCCAAGGTTATGTTATGTAGGTACAGTGTGGGAAAAGTGCCCGCCAATGCTTCCACCACTCCATAAACACTTCCCACACTGCCTCTAAGTTCGATGCTCATCGAGTACCAGGCATCGCTTCCCTGGGTGCGCAGGGGGACATAATCCAACCGGATCAGCTCCGCCTGCAGTGCGGACGCAAGATCCTTAACTACCAGCAAGACTTCGGGCAGTTCTGTCGAAGCGGGAATAAGCCGTTCATACATAAGGACAGTATTGGTTTGTTCTTTGAGTGCCGCCTCAACACTTGGCCGCTGCTGCACCAACTGGTCCAAGAATTCCACCTGGCTGCGCTCCCTGGCGATCCTGTCTTCCAAGGCTGACTGCTGCAGCCACAGCGGGCGCAAAAATCCGAGTAATGATATCACTGCCAGCAGGTAGACCAGCACAATAACACCATAAGTGAGCGACATGCTTGTACGCTTGAGCAAGCCACGATCGATCAACTCAGTCACTCCTCACGGCTGAAATGTTGAAGCTAAACAGTCTTGCACCCAGTGTATGCTGGTCCATGGCGTTTAGTTGGGTTTCATATCCACTTTGCTGCAGCTTTTGCAGGTATCCCGTGATCAGCTGCGAATCAACTGTATACCCTGAAATCAGTATCTGCTTGCCGCTGTATGCAACGCTTTCCAGCCAGACTTCGTCAGGAGCAAGGGCAATCACTGAAGCCAGCCATTTGGGCTGAAACGCTGCAGCGCACCGATCAAGTAAATGCGCATAGTAACCGGCTTGTTCGCTTGATTCTTTGATCTGATTCTGCAACCGGCTGATCTCCTGCTGCTGCCCTGACAGCCTGGTTTTCATGCTGATCACCTGCAGATATTCCTGCTCTAGTGTTTGATTTGTCACAGAGAGCAGAAAACCATAGACATTGATCACAATCAACAACACCAAGCCAAAGAGCAGGGCCATAAACTCCCAACGCACGGCACTCTGCTTCAATGGACGTTCTTCCTTGGGCAAAAGGTTGATTCTCATCATTCAATCAATCCTCTCGCTGCCAGGCAGACAGCATTTGCATAGGCTCCATGGTCTTCAGGAATACCCGACATAGCAGTAACTTCATACCTTTCGAAAGGATTCATGATGCTCACATTGATACCAAGCTCTTGTTCGAACAGGTCCTCAAACCCCTTCACATGCGCAATACCGCCGCACAGCACAATTTCGTCCAACACTTGGTTTATTTGGGAGGCTCGCATCTTTGACCGCAGGTAATCCAACGTTTGTAAAAGTCCCCCGACATACTGCTGCAGCGTCGAGCGGAGCAGATGCTTGGAACCGCTGCCGCTGCTCAGCATTTCTTCCAGGCTGGATGTGTGTTTCATACGCTGAGCCTCCGCAGTGTCCACATCATGAGCAGCGGCAATAGCCTCATCAAGCAGCTGGCCTCCTATCGGCAGCACCCTGTAGACGGAGTAGGCACCCCGCAGTTCAACATAAATCACAGTCTGGCTATAACCGAGATCGACATAACAGATCCGGCTGTTGGAACCATTGTACAGGATCCTCGGCAGATTGAAAGCCGCCACATCAATCACGACCGGTTCCAGATCGGCTGCCTTGATCATGGCGATGTACGGGTCCAAGAATGCCCTGGTGCACCCGACCACCAGCACATCAAGCTCCTCACCCTGGTTGAGCACTTCATAGCTGTGATAAACTGATTGGGTGTCTCCATTCGCAGGAAGCTTCAAAATATCACCGATGTCAAGCTGAATCGCCTGTTCGAGCTCTTTCGGGGTCATTCGCGGCAGTGTAATCTGCTTGATGCTGATCTGGGGGCTGTTCAGCCCCAACACAACCCGCCGAGTCCTGATTCCGTACCAGTCCAGTGTCTTTCTCAGTGCTGCACCCAGTGCTTCGGGGTCCGTCAGCATTTGACTACCGGGATTGATCTGCGGCGGGGCAAACTTGGCCCAAGCATTGATCCTGCTGTGCCGGCGATGCTTCACCAGCTCAACCACTTTGACTTGATTGCTTCCGATATCGAGACCAAGGCAGCTTTTTCCCATGATTGTCTCCTTAGAAACGGATGTCAGTCATCATCTGCATCATCGGCAGATAGACAGATACCACGATAAACCCTACCACAATCGCTAAAAGCAGCATTACCAACGGCTCCAATATTTTTGTAAACGAAGTCACTGCATAGCTTACTTCGTTATCATAGAAATTGGACAAATGGACAAGAGTCTTCTCTAAGTTTCCAGTTTCTTCACCAACTGCAACCATTTGTACCAACATTTTCGGAAACACCGAGCGGCGCCGTAAAGGTTCAGTCAGGCCTTGGCCTTTCTCGACCGCCAACCTTGCGTCACGAATCGCCATGACTACGATCCGGTTGTCAATCAAACGCTCTGCGATCCGCAAAGCCCTCACCATGGAAATGCCGCTGTTGAGCAGTACAGCCATCACCCGGCAGAACCGCGAGAAAATCACCATTTGGCTGAGGTTCCCAGTAATGGGAAGCTTGAGTTTTATCCTGTCTCTTATGAGCCGGCCGTGTTCGGTCCTAAAGTAAAACGTACAACCGCTTACCACAGCCGCCAATCCCCCTAAAATCCAATACCAATTGTCGATGGTGGCCTTTCGGAAATCAAGCACCATCTGAGTCATTCTCGGCGGCTTGACTCCAAAGGATGTGAAATTGGCGATCAACATCGGCAGGATGAAATAAATCAGCCCAAGAATTACGATCACAGCCACAATACCAATCAACATTGGGTACATCAGCGCTTGGGAAACCTTTTTGTGCAGTTCATCAGTCCGCTCGTAATATGTGGCCAGCTGATTCAGGACCGCCGGCAGTTCTCCTGCAACCTCGCCGGCTTCCACAAGATGGATGAACTCGTGGGGAAAGACGGATCGGTGTTTATTGATGGCGTTTGTCAGCGAACTGCCGCTGGCGATGTCCAGCCGCATAGTGTTCAAGGCCTTTGCCAAGCGTTTGTCTTGGCTCTGTTCTTCCAGAAGCTGCAGACTGGCAATGATCGAAACCCCTGCCTCCAGCTGAATCGCCAACTGCCGGGCCAGCACCGCCAGAGTCTTGCTCTTCATTGGTTTGCTTTGCGTCGATGCGCTCAGCAGACTGAATGTGCTTTTGGCAGCTGGCTGAATGCTGGTTACCCGCAGGCCTCTTTCCCGCAGCGTCCCTATGGCTTCGTCCCTGGTTTTGGCCTCAAGCGATCCCCGGACCAATTTACCATCAGCGTCTCTCGCTTTGTAAACAAACCTGGCCATGTTCTATCACCACCACTAAAGCGAACGATATCTGTTCGCTTCTACTTCATCAATCAGTCCAGCCTTGACCAGCTGATCGATGGAAGAACCCAACGACTGCATCCCATACCTTGCTCCCGTCTCAATCGCGGCAGTTATCTGATGAGTCTTGGAATCACGAATCATGTTCTTCACCGCCGGTGTGCCCAGCATGACCTCAACGGCCGGCACCATGCCTTTTCCGTCCGCGCGGCGGATCAACTGCTGAGAGATAACCGCTTCCACGACTCCCGCAAGCTGAATGCGGATCTGCTGTTGGCTTGCAGGCGGAAAGACGTCAATGATCCGGTCGATTGTGGCAACGGCTCCGCGGGTATGCAAAGTCGACAAGACTAGGTGCCCGGTTTCTGCAGCTCTAATCGCAGTGGCAATCGTCTCCAGAACGCGCATCTCACCCACCAGGATTACGTCGGGATCAGCCCGCAGTGCGGCTCTCAATCCACTGGCAAAACTCTTGGTATCTGAGCCAACCTCACGCTGATGGATGATGCAGCTGCCGTGATGATGCAGATACTCAATAGGGTCCTCTAAAGTGATGATTACGCCCTGGCGTTCGCGGTTGATCAAATCGATCATTGCCGCAAGGGTTGTCGATTTGCCGCTCCCGGTAGGCCCGGTCACCAAGATCAGGCCGTCTTTCTTGCGGGCGATCTCGCCAATAATCCTCGGCAATCCAAGTTCATCAAGAGAGCGAACCTTGGTGTTAATCACCCTGATTGCCGCTGAAGTCGTACCCCGCTGTTGGTATACACTGCACCGAAACCTGCCTATGCCGTGGATGCCATAGGAGAAATCAACTTCGCCAACGGCGTTCAGTGCTCTGATTTGTCCCTCGTTCATGATTGACGTGACCAGACGGTGCACATCCTGCGGAGTCAAGGGATCATGTCCAGTCAGCGGTGTGATGCTCCCGAAGATCCGTAGTATTGGGGGAATACCAGGCGCCAGATGCAAATCGGAGGCTTGATGTACCACAGCAATTTCCAGCAGCTCTTGCATGTTCCGTACAGGCATATAAATTATGCCTCCTGTTCATCGATACTGTAGACAGTGCGGACAATCTCTTCAACGGTGGTTATGCCGCTGACAAGCTTCATTACAGCATTCTCCTGCAGCGTAACCATTCCCGCCTCCACCGCGAGCTTCCTAAGCTGGTCCTCATGAACCTTGTCGTCGATCGCCTGACGCAGTTTCTTGTTCAGGACCAGCACTTCCTCTACCGTTACTCTGCCCAAATACCCCGATTCCCTGCATAAAACACAACCCGCACCTTTGTAGACTTTTTGGGGCACGGGCATCCGCAAAGATTTAATAAACCTGATCATTAGTGGGTCTGTAAGAGGTACCTCTTGCTTGCAGTCGGGGCAGATCCTGCGGATCAGACGCTGGGAAATCACAGCAGCAACCGTGCTGCTGATCAGATACGGTTCAATTCCCATATCAATCAGGCGGGTGATGGTGGCGATCGTGTTGTTGGTATGTAACGTGCTTAAGACCAGATGACCTGTCAACGCTGCCCGAATGGCGATCTCCGCCGTCTCCGTGTCTCGGATCTCTCCTATGTTTTTGGTAGTATAAGAATGGCGAAAATGGCAGTCTAATTTTCCAGAGTTGGGTAGAAAAAGGAGTCACCGCATAGCACCCTGGAAATAAGCCTCTAAGCAACTTGTTTGTAAGGAGGCAT
>Ga0134098_1000610_pt1 | contig 35430 bp, 29 predicted proteins | sample 9_3taG_FD_94456 | JGI IMG/M metagenome (GOLD analysis project Ga0134098, IMG submission 94456) | Switchgrass degrading microbial communities from high solid loading bioreactors in New Hampshire, USA - 9_31_10_142_A3 metaG | ecosystem: Engineered > Bioreactor > Semi-continuous > Anaerobic >... | reverse complement strand
TTCTTGTCAAGAGCTATTTTTTTGCCCTTTTTTGGCTTTTTCAATCGCCCGAGCTCTTCGCTCGTTTACCGCCCTTCCGGACGGCTCAAGTATAATAGCATAGCTTTTTTGATATTGTCAACTGTTTTTCGACTGATTTTCAAACTGCGCCGGGCGTTCCGCCTGTGCGATAAAAATCTCAAATTAAATATACGCTGAGATTGTATATTTAACGGCGTTACCTAAATATTTTTGCTTAAATTTTAAATATTTATTCACAGTGATGTATTGCATTCCTGTTTGTCCCATTTAATGTTCTCCGCTGATTTTGCTCCATACCCTCCCCCGTGGGAGGCTTTTTGTTTGCGTCAAAGTTTTTTGAGAATATTTTTTCTATTTATATATTGGGCAACTCCATTTTGGATTTGCCTCTTTTTTTCATTATATTATGCAGCTGCTTTGAAAAAGGGGGATAGCGAGGAAAAAAATTTTCCCGAGATCAGTGCGCGGCGGGAAATTCAAACCGAGGCGGCGGGGAGCGGGATATTGCGCTCAGTTTGACCTGTGTGGGGCAGTGGGGCGGCGGCACTGGGAAAGGAGCGTGGGCGGCTCTTGCTTCCCTATGCGGAGGTGCGGGGCGAAAAGCGGCGGCACTGATGAGAGGGTATGCGGGGGTTAAGTTCCCCTGTGCGGCGGGGTGCGGGGTTATGGTTCGAGAGGGCTGCCTGCGGGCGGTGATGGCGTGGCGGCACTGGGAAAGGGGGCGTGGACGGCTTTTGGCCGGCTTAGTGGAAGTGAGCATCGGCACAAGGCGGCGGCTTGGGGCGGTGATGGGGCGAGGTTTTGGCCGCTTGGAAGGCGGGGCTATGTGTCAGAGGGGGCTGTTCGTTGATAACACACTGTGGGAGATTCAGACGGGCTTTTTTTCATTATATATAGAGTATCAGTGAGGCGTCATAATTGGGGTCGGGGTGTTGTGAATTGTCGCATTTTGTCGGATTTTTCACTTCGGGAATAAAAGTTGAATTAAAAAATGTCATGGATTACAAAAATTGCTTAATTTGTTTCGACATTATTACTAAATTCACAGATTGGTAATGTTTTCGTTGCAATTAGGAAAATTAAATGATATTATTAGCTTGTAAGAATATCTAATTTTGCAGGTGATGAGATGTCAAATCTATCGAAATTGTCTAAAAGGGCACTAGCGGCATTCCTGGGAGCAGTTATTATGCTGTCGTGCTTCTCGTCGGCCTTCGGCGTTGTCGCGGCCGCAGCCGACGACATCGGTACGCCGTGGGACGGCTCGTCCGTTAAGACGCCTGCTCAGGCTTCGGACGGTTACTATCTGATAAGCGACGGCGCAGAGCTTGCGTGGTTCAGAAATCAGATAGTAAACAACAATAACCGCAGTATAAACGGCAGGCTCACGGCTAACATCAACCTTAATGACAAGGTGTGGAATCCCATAGGCAACCATGACCGCCAGTACGCGGGTACATTTGACGGTCAGGGCTTTACCATATCAAATGTCTATGTCAATTCCACCTCTGTTGACCGAGGCCTTTTCGGAAAAATCACCACCTCGGGCGTTATTAAGAATGTTAATGTCAACAACATTACAATCGCGGGCACCCGTGACTACTCCGGCGGTCTTTTGGGCGTTGCTGTGGGCGGCACAATCAGCAACTGCCATGTTACCGGCATAAACATTTCTGCCGGCAGGGCTCAGACCGGCGGTCTTATCGGTCAGGTAGAGGGCGCGGCGGTTATCACCGACTGCTCCGTCACGGGCACATCATCAATGAAAACCATCGTCGGCACAAACAACACCGGCGGACTTGTAGGCTACATAAAGGCAAACAATGTACAGTTCAGAAACTGCCGAGTTGAGAATCTTAATATCTCATCCACCTCTTCGGATTCGAGAATCGCCGGCGCCATAGGTCACGCCGACTACAGATTCGACATGTATGACACAATTGTCAAGGGCGTCAATGTCACAGGCACAAGGTACATGGGCGGTCTTGCTTTTGCTGTCAAGAACGGCAGCTTTATAGAGCGCTGCATGGTTTTAGACTCCACCATCACCTCCACTCAGACAAGCGCGACCACCGATGTTGAAATCGGCGGCCTTATCGGCGTTGTAACAAGCGATGTGGCAAACACCATTCAGTACAACGCTGTTTACAACACAACCGTCAGCAGCGCCGGCAGAATGAGCGGCGGCTTTATTGGAAAAATCGAGGCCGCAAGACATTTCATTTCCGAAAACTACAGCGCCGCGACATTAAACCTCAGGGCCGCTCCCACAAGGGCAGGCACTCTGGTGGGCTATGTCGCCAACGCTGAGCTGAACGATTTATTCTATGTCACCGCAAGCGGTCAGAATGCCATCGGCGAGCAGGTTTCCTCCTCTACGGTTACCAACATCAGAGGCGTCACCGCCGCTGAGGCAACAAACGGCGCGCTTCTCAGCTACCTTAACAACCTTACAAACATCTGGAAAACAGGAAACGACGGATATCCCGTGATTGACGGGAATCTTGCCGTCGCTCCCTCAAAGGACGCAAGCGGCTACTTCCTTATCGGCTCCGCTTTCCAGCTTGAGTGGTTCCAGAAACATGTCAACGCGGGCAATACCAGCGCCTCCGCAAAGCTTGTTGCCGACATCAATCTCAACAATAAAAAGATGGACACCATCGGCAACAACAATGTGCGCTATGCCGGCACATTCGACGGTCAGAACTTTACAATCTCCAACCTTTATATTTCAAAGACAGGCAACGACAAGGGTCTTTTCGGCTCCACGGCTCCCACAGCGGTTCTGAGAAACTTAAAACTTAAGAATGTCTACATAAACACCAACGGCAGCTATGTCGGCGGTCTTGTAGGTCTTTTGAGAGGCACGGTTTCCAACATCACCGTTGAGGGCATGAACATTAACGGCGCGTCCTATGTGGGCGGCGTTATAGGTCAGTCCGAGGCATCGACCCAGCTTAACAATATTACCGTCATCGGCGAGACGGGCGCAAAGACGATTAAGGGCACAGGCTCCTTTGTGGGCGGCGTAGCCGGCAACATCAAGGCAACCATGCCCGTCAACAATGTAATTGTCAAGAATGTTGACTTTACCGCTAATGAAAAAGCGGGCGGCGTCTTCGGCGACTCCGACGGCGGTACGGTAAGAATCAGCGAGGCTCTTGTTGAGAATGTAAACATCTCCGTCAACCACTACGCTGGCGGCGTTATATTCAGCGTCCGCAACGCTTCCACAGTGGATAAGGCTACCGTCAGAAATGTAAGAATTACAGGCGGCGCCGAGCTGGGCGGCATATCGGGCACATCCAACGGCAACCCCGTGTCAGTCACCAACAGCCTTGTTGAGAACTTCACCTGCGTTTCAAATAACGAGAGAACAGGCGGCATCATCGGCTACATCAACAATAAGGCAACCATCACCGATACCATAATCAAGGATTCATCCCTTACAGGCACAAGGTACATAGGCGGCGTTTCATACTCCCTTAAAGACGGCTCCTTCATAAGCAGAGTCGGCGTTATCAATGTTACCATCAACGCCACCAACACCGGCACGGGCAACGAGTTCTGCGTGGGCGGCCTTATCGGTGTTGTAGGATGGAACACAGCCAATACGATACAGTACAACTATGTATCCAATGTAACGATTACCGGCGTCGGCAGAATGATAGGCGGCTTTATCGGCAAGATGGACAATGCAAACCATGCAATTGCCGAAAACTACGCCGATGCCTCAATAAACAACAATACTAAGATTTATGTGGGCAGCTTCCTTGGATATAAGAGCTCGGGCAATGTTGTCAACAACTTTGCGAGAGCCAACGGCTTCCCGCGCACAGGCGGAGCTTCCGCCGGAGCCAGCGGCGATGTTTCGGGCATTACCGAAGTCAGCCTTGCGGATATCAGAAACGGCAGCCTGACCGAGATGCTCAACGACATCACCGACCTTTGGGCGCAGTACAATGACGACTATGTAAACGGCTTCCCCGTTATCGCGAACGCAGAGCCTCCCGCTCTTGTAAACGGCTACTATGAGATTAAGAACACCTTCCAGCTTGAGTGGTTCAGGAATTTCGTCAATGACGGAAATGTGAACGCTAACGCAAAGCTCATAGCCGACATCAACATAAGAAACAAGGAATGGATACCCATCGGCACAGACAGCCGCAGATACAACGGTATCTTTGACGGCAACAACCATTCAATCAGCAACTTTAAGATTCAGCCCGCCACATACGACCGCGGTCTGTTCGGCTCCACCAACCCCAACGCGGTAATTAAGAACCTTACTCTCAGAAATGTATCTCTTAACTTCACATCCGAATATGTCGGCGCTGTTGTAGGTTTGCTCAGAGGCAAGGTCGAAAATGTCACCGTTGAGGGCGTTAATATCGTCGCCAAGGCTCAGGTCGGCGGCATCGCAGGTCAGATTGAGTCAAACGGCAGCATTAAGGACAGCTCGGTAATCGGTCTGCCCGGCATGAATGTGATTAGGGGCACGGGCAACAACATAGGCGGTCTTGCGGGCAATATCAAGACAACGAGCTATATTACAAATGTAAGCTCTAAGGACCTTGTAATCAACGCCAACGAAAGAGCCGGCGGCATCTCCGGCGACACCGACGGCGGCACCGGCCACTTCGACACCGTCAATGTGGATAATGTCACCATCTCGGTCGTAAGATACGGCGGCGGCGTTGTGTTCGGTCTGAGAAACGCATCCAGCGTCAACAACGCGATAGTAAAGAATGTAACCATAAACGGCGCTGAGGAGCTGGGCGGCATCGCAGGCTGCACATCCGGCAGCGAGGTCAAGATTACAAAGTCCCTTGTTGAAAACTACACAGGCAATTCCACATCCGAGAGAACGGGCGGTATTATAGGCTACATCAACAGCACCGCTTCAATCTCCGACACAATAATCAGAAACTCCTCCATTAAGGGTTCCCGCTACATAGGCGGCGTTTCCTACACAGCCATGAACGGCACCAAGATTATTAAGGTCGGCGTTGAAAATGTTACCATTACGGCTACCAATACCAACGCGTCAACCGACATCTGCGTCGGCGGCCTTATCGGTGTTGTCGGCTGGAACACGGGCAACACAATCCAGTACAGCTACGCTCAGAATGTAACCATTACCGCGACAGGCAGGATGGTCGGCGGTCTTATAGGAAAGATTGACACCGCCAACCATCAGATTCTTGAAAACTACGCAAATGCAAACGTAAGCGGCAATGTAAGCACTTACGGCGGCAGCTTTGTAGGCTACAGAACCAGCGGCACCTTCGCCAACAACTTCGCAAAGCCCATCAGCGGCTTGCCTCTCGCAGGCTACGGCGCTTCCACAGGCATTTCAGAGGTTTCCCTCCAGGATATCAAGAACGGCAACCTTACGGAAATGCTTAACAATGTAACGGATATCTGGGCTCAGTACAACAACGACTATGAGAACGGCTATCCCGTAATCGGCAACGCCGAGCCTCCGCAGCTGGTAAACGGCTACTACGAGATTGAAACCGCCTTCCAGCTTGAGTGGTTCAAAAACTATGTAAACGCAGGCAACACGAACGCCAACGCAAAGCTCTTGAACGACATTAACCTGAGAAACAAAGACTGGTACCCGATAGGCAACAACGACAGAAGGTACACAGGCACATTTGACGGTCAGGGCTTTACCGTAAGGAATGTCCTCATCACCACAACATCGGTTGACAGAGGCTTCTTCGGCAAGCTGGGCAGCGGCGGCGTTGTAAAGAACCTGAATCTCGAAAATGTCCAGATTACCACAAACCGTAACTACACAGGAGGTCTTGTGGGCGTACTTAACAACGCTTCGGTTATCAACTGCCATGTCAGAGGCATTAAGATTACAAACACAGGGCAGTACATCGGCGGCCTTGTAGGTCAGACGGAAGGCACAATCACAATCGCCGACTCGTCAGTAACGGGCACAGAAACCATGAACACCATCGTGGGCAGCTCTTATGTCGGCGGCTTTGTGGGCAGGAACGACACCAGCAACGCGAACTTCATGAACAATGTGGTCAATGGCGTCAATGTCTCCGCCACCGCAACCGATTCCCGCGCAGGCGGCTTTGCAGGCTACAATGAAGGCACGATATTCGCCTATGACAACTTGGTCAAGAACACCGACATCACAGGCGGCAGGTACCTGGGCGGCTTTACCTTCGCCATCAGAGACGACTCCGTGGTAGAGCGCAACGGCGTTGTAAACACAAAGGTAACCTCCACCTACAACAGCCCCGCAACGGATATTGAAATAGGCGGCTTCGCCGGCGTTATAGTCAGCAACCGCGTGGGCAGAATTCAGTTCAACTATGTTGTTGACTCCGAAATCACTTCTTACGGCAGAGTATCCGGCGGCTTCGCCGGCAAGGTTGAATCCGCCCGCCACAAGGTAAGTGAAAACTACTCCGACACATTAGTCAACATCATCGGCACACCCACAAGAACGGGCACCGCTTTCGGCTGGCTTACAAACGGTGAAATCTCAACCCTCTACTATGTTCCCAAAGCCGGTCAGAACGCAATCGGCGAGTACAACACCACTCCGCTTATCAACAATGTAACTCCTATTGAAAAGGCGGAGGTAAAGAACGGCTCGCTGCTTGAGAAACTTAACGACATCACTCCCATCTGGGAGGCTTCAGAGGACGGCTATCCCGTTCCGCAGAAAGACCTTGTATCCGCTCCCGAAAAGGACGCCGATGGCTACTACCTCATCTACAACTCCTATCAGTATGAGTGGGTAACAAGGTTCGTAAACTCCGGCAACCCGAACACACGCATCAAGCTCATGGCCGATATTAACCTTAACGGCAAGAACATTGACCCGCTTGGCACAAACTCCAGCAGATATTCGGGCATCTTTGACGGCAACGGCTTTGAGATTTCTAACCTCTATATCAGCAAGACAGATAACGACATCGGTCTTTTAGGCTCCACCACCAACGCTGTTGTGGTAAAGAACCTGACACTCAGAAATGTTGATATTTCAACAACAGCAAGCTATGTAGGCGCCGTAGCCGGTCTGTTCAGAGGCAGAATGGAGAATGTCCATGTAATCGGACTTAATATCAGGGGCACATCGTCCGTCGGCGGACTTGCAGGTCAGACGAACGAAAATGTAACCCTTATCAACTGCTCCGTAACAGGCACCGAGACAATGAAAACCATCAGCGGCTCCAACTCCAATGTGGGCGGCGTCATAGGATATGTTGACACCTCCGGACTGACCCTTACGGATGTTTCGGTCAAGGGCGTTAACATCTCCGCCGGAACCGAAAGAGCAGGCGGCATCGCAGGCGACACCAGCCCGAAGATGACCTTTACGAACATTTCCGTTGAGGACACCAGTGTCACAGCACCGCGCTATATAGGCGGCCTTGTGTTCTACCTCAGAAACGGCTCGATTGTAAACGGCGCGACGGTTAAGAATGTTACGCTTACGGGCACCAGTGCCGTTCAGGCAGAAATCGGCGGTATTTCCGGATCCAACAGCGGAACAGCTTCCACAATTAACAACGCTGCGGTTGAGAACCTTACAATCAATACACCCGGCGAATGCGTCGGCGGTATTCTGGGTCTCGCAAACAGCGCAATCATTATTACCAACAGCACTGTTAAGAACTCCACCCTTAACGCCTCAAGGTACATGGGCGGCATCTCCTACAACCTGGGCTACGGCTCAAGCCTTACAAAGTCGGGCGTTGAGAATGTAACGCTTAACGCAAGCAACACATCAACCACAAACGATATAGCAGCCGGCGGACTTGTGGGCGTTGTCGGCTGGGGCACCGCAAACACCGTTCAGTACAACTATGTTGACAGAGCTGCCGTAAACGCGGTGGGCAGAATGACGGGCGGTCTCATCGGCAAGATTGACAACGCAAACCACAGTGTAAGCTACAATTATGTAAACGACACATCCGTCACCTCCGGAGCCATCTACACAGGCAGCCTTGTAGGCTACAGAACCAGCGGCACCTTCTCCAACAACTTCGTTGTAGGCTCCAGTGCGCTGCCGCTTGTGGGCTCCGACAAGGTCGGAACTCCCGGAAATGTAGCGGGTACCGCTTTGGCAGAGGTATTTACGGGCGACATCGAAACCTCCGAGACACCCGTACTGCTCAGCTACTACATATCCGCAACAGACTTTATCAAGTCCTTCCAGAACCAGAATGTTGTATTCCTTAAAGAGGGAGTCTTCTCAGAGCTTTACGATGAGATTTCCGCAATCCTTGTCTCAATCGCGGCTGAGCTGGCAAGGAGACTTGACAGCGAAATCAGTGTGCTTAAAGAGTTCTACGATGAATACGGCATGATATGCATATTCAACTACGAGCTTATCGGCACACATCTCGGCACAGTTACAAACGCAATCGCTCAGTATGTAACTCTCCCGCCCGAAACTCAAGCAAACTATGAGTTCTACCTCCAGCTGATCGACGACTTTAACGACTATCTGGCAAACCACGGCTACAACTCCTTCTATGAGGCAACCGTCGGCTATACCGTCAGAAAGGTTCGCGAGGATGACATAGCAAGGTACGAAAGCCCCAGAGACGACTTCCCCGTAACCTACGAGAAGATGCAGAATGTGGTAAGCAGACTTGACGCTCTGCTCCTCAGCGACGACTTCGCGACACTTGCGGGTCTTGAGTCCAGCCTCAGCCGTAAGATTAAGGACATCCTCGCCGAAGAGCTTTACAACAATGAAATAATCAATGACCTTATGAGCTCGCTCTATCCGAAGCTCATCGAGGAGCTCGAATCCGCAATCGAGGAGAACGCGGAAATAGACCTTAAGGTCACCAAGATAACCTTCAGAGGCAGGGCAAGAGACCTTGTTGACGACCTTCTGAGAAAGTTCAATCTCTGGGTATACCCGACCTACCTTGCAGACCAGATTGACCCGAAGTACGCTGCGGTCAGGTCCGTGCTCTACAGCGCAGGCAAGGATTGGAGCAAGGTAAACTTTGATGACCCCGAAGCTCCCAACTACCTCGACTGGGGAGAGCTGGACAAGGAAGGCTTCATTGACGCTCTCTCAAACAGCCTCATGGGTATCTACCCCGTACTCAGAGCGGCTCTTACCGCCAACTCCTTCAACGACAGGAAGAATTCAAGTCTTATAGCCAACATCGATGTAAGCATCAGGCTTCAGATTAACGCGGTTGACGCTTACGACAGAGCGATAGTACCGCTTTTGGAAATGCTTAACATCACAGGCTTTATGCCCGCCGCAGAGTACAACAACCTCACAAGCGTAAAGGGACTTCTTGAAAACATCCTGAATCCGCTGCTTACTTGGATTGAGGAAGAAATCCCGACAGCGCCCTTCTCCAACATCATGGAGATGCTTCCGAACATAGCCTACTCGCTGCAGTTCGGTCTTGTGGAATCCTGGCTCAGAGCCATTAAGACCACAATCTACTACGACATCGACGGCGTGTTCGACTACTGGCTCGGAGACATTGACTTCGATATTACCAACGGCGAATATGCCTTTGACGCTTTCGAGATGCTCTCCGAGGAAGAGGACGACATTCTCTACGGCGCGGACCTCTCCAGCATCAACGGCATTCTGAAGATGGTTCTTAAGCAGATGGAGATTGATGTTGAGCTGCCGCCGATAAACAACAAGTATTTCGCGTCCCTCGGCTCGGTTGTCTACCTCAACTCCGCCACAAGGCAGCAGACCAGAGGCTACATCCAGGGCGACAGCGCAAAGGTTGCCTATGTAATACTCAGATACATCTTCAACATTCTCAGCGATGAGGAGCTCGTAAGGGCTATACTCGGCGAAGAAGAAGGCGAAGATAAGCTGGACGGCACCATAGGCGACATCGTAAGGAACATCGGCAATAGCCCCGAGGACGCAATCGCAGCCATTGTTGAGCTTTGCAACCCGGTAGAGTACGATGTACGGGGCTTTGACTACGGCGGACCCTTCGAGGGCGAGTACCCGAAGGTACAGTACAGCCAGTACTGGACAAAGCAGCAGGCTAAGTTCATTACAGACCATCTTGACACCTACATTGACAATATTCTGAAACTCCTGGGTCTCAAGCCCGCGGGAGAGCTGCTGAGAGAAAAGCTCGGCGAGCTTTACACCAATGACACCCTGACAAACATCATCCTCGGCGCAAGAGACGCTCTGGAGAGCCTTGACAGCGACGGAAAGATTCTCAAGGTCCTTGATGTGGACATCACACCGTGGTACGATGTTGACTACGGCTACGACTGGGGCTTTGAGGACGGAGATAAGGACGCGTTCCTCAGAGCTTTGTGCGACGCGCTCTCACCGCTGAACAACGCAATCGGTCTTTTCCTTGCCGATATGGACTACAACATCATGGACGGCGAGATTACAATCAAGGGCTACAACGGCTACAAGAACGCAATCGTTCCGCTCCTTGAGGCAATCGGCTGCGACTATGATGAAATTCTCACCGGCGAGGAGTATCTGGCAGCGGTAGAGGCGGACCCGAACTCCATGATTGAGCTTATCATCAAGCCCATCTTCGGACTGCTTGAGAGACTATACGCCGCGCCCACAGAGACAATCTTCTCCATACTGCCGAACCTCATCTACTTCCTTGACTCAGGCGTGCTTGACACCGCTATACTCAACCTCGTTCAGCCGATACTGGTTGTAGTAGACACAATCAGACCCATTTACAGCCTCGAGTTCGAGTTCTCCGCCTCCGAGTACATCAAAGAGGCAATCAGAGAGCTGGTCGCCGAAAACGGCATTACGCTGCCCGACATTAACCTCTCAGACATGCTCAAGGCATACGCAAAGCCGAAGACTAATGTCCACGGCGAGGAAATCTATGTAATAGACGCGGACAATGAGGATGTTCTGACGGTAATGCTCAGATACATTGTGGCGACTGTATTCCATCCCGCGAACGCTGAGCTTATAAAGAGCGAGGTCATCGACGAGGCAGGTCTCAGCGGCGACAGCGCGGCAATCATCAAGGCAGCCTTTGAAACCTTCGGCGAGCTTATCAACAAAGAGAACGGCGCAGACCAGGTGCTCGGTATGTTCTACTACATCTTCTACGGCACCGATTTGGGCTTCGGCCACGGAGCCAACTTCCTTGATAACCTCAACGAGAACTGGAGGAAGGCTCTTGAGATGCTCTCCAATTCCGAAAGCGAGTTCCTGAGGAATATGGCAGGCGCGCTGAATGAGCTCATGAAGGATTACCTCGTCGGAATAATTGACGAAGGCGGTCTTGCTCCCAACGGAGTACTGAGGTTCTTCCAGAGAATCGCCGAGTTCTTCAGAAACTTCCTCAATATGTTAAGAAACCTTTTCAAGTAAAACGGCAAAGCCGCCCGCTAACGCGGGCGGCTGATTCTTTGCGGTGGATTTAAACATAAAGCAGGGTTTCCCCTGCTTTTATTCTTTGCGAAGGATTTTATCCATTGTTTTATTCTTAGCAAGCTCGTCTACAAGCTTGTCCAGATAGCGGATATTCCGCATAAGAGGGTCCTCTATGTTTTCCACTCTGACGCCGCAGATTACTCCTTTTATAAGGGAGCGGGCGGGATTGAGCATCGGCGCCTCATTAAAAAAGGTTTCAAAGTCTGTTTCTTTTTCTATCTGAGCCTCAAGCTCCTCCTGACTGTAGCCTGTCAGCCAGCGGATGATTTCGTCCACCTCTGCCTTGGTGCGCCCTTTCTTTTCCGCCTTGGCGAGATAATATGGATAAACCTTAGAGAAGCTCATTTTGCAGATACTTTCTGCCCTGCCCATATTGCACCTCGTTTCTCGGTTTCTGAGTTTATTATACCATAAAAGAAAAACCGCCAAAGAATTTCTTTGACGGTTTTAATATTACTGCATTATATGTCTAAAAATTATCTCCGCGGCGTCTTTTGCTGAAATATGGCTTACATCAATTTTTACGGTGTCCATTTTGTCGTAATTCTTAAGTCTCGGAACGCTTCTTTCAATTATATCTTCGCTTCTGATTTTCGCCGCAATATCATTTTTAAGGCGGGAAATCAGCGCCTCCTCTGAGCAGACAAGCGAGAATTTATGTACTTTGCAGTCTGTTAATTTAAGCCTGCTTAGCACATTATCAATTATGCTCTGCTCATGCATTACCCAGCAGAAAACGATATTCTCGAATACCGAGCATGAAATGAAGTTGTTTAATAGGTAGCTGATATTATCGAGCACCATCTCTTTTGTTTCGTGGTTCACTATAAAGGGCGACATATCCCAGCACCAATCACCGTCAAGAAAAACGCAGTCAGGGAGCAGCTTTTGCAGCTCCTTGCTTACAGCCGTCTTGCCGACACCCATTGTACCGTTTATAATAATCAAATTTTTCAATTTCCTCTCGCCACAGATTAAACTAAATATTTCGGGTTGCTCAAATATTATACACATTGGCTCTGAAATAATCTAGTTTTGCTTGGTATATGCCGCCTCGATAATAGTTGAATTTATCCGCGTATATTGTAAGTATTGCAACAATATGGCGTTTTTGCTTATGCAGAAGTATATATCGTGGGGTGGAAATATGGAGCGAATAAAGTATTTCTCAAATAGTAGTTTCCCTGTATTGATTAATGACTCAATAATAGAGTCAGTGCTTAATGAGTATGTTCAAAACCGAAAACTCAGAAATATTGATGATATGACGGAAATCTATAATATTAAAAAGTATTTCCAAAGCGGTTTATGTCCTAAAGAGCTAATAGAAGTGTATGGGGAAACAGTAAACACTGTTTGCGGAGGTGGCAAAATATTTTAACCGGTCGGATGATGAAAGTTTTTATAATTCCTTTATCGATCTAGATAAGCTGCTATACAGTGAGGATTTCTGGGAATTGATTGAGTGTTTAAAAGTGTATGCAAGAATATCAAAAAAAGCTTTTATTGAAGTGATTAACCACCCTAATTTTAAACTAGAAAATGTTTTGCATTATCGAAAAATAGCAGATTTTTTCGGTGAAGAAATAAGAGAGTTCATGTTAAAAAACAGATATTCAGCTGAATATCTATTAAAAGAGTATGCAATGAATGATGACAAAAGTGAGCGTTTATATTTCATAATTTTTTCAAAGCTCAAAAAATAAAAAGAAACCGCCAAAGGGGATTCCTTTGACGGTTGATTTGAAAACTATCTCTTTGAGAACTGGGGAGCACGACGGGCGCCCTTGAGACCGTATTTCTTTCTCTCCTTCATTCTCGGGTCGCGGGTGAGGAAACCTGCGGACTTGAGAACGGGCTTTAACTCCTCGTTGTACTCGAGCAGCGCTCTTGCGATGCCGTGTCTGATGGCGCCTGCCTGACCGGTTACGCCGCCGCCTGATACTCGGCATACGATGTCAAACTTGTCGGTTGTGTTTGTAAGCTCAAGGGGCTGACGAACGATAACCTTCAGTGTCTCAAGACCGAAATACTCGTCGATGTCCCTTTCGTTTATTGTTATTTTACCTGTGCCTGCATAGAGCCTTACACGGGCAACAGACTTCTTTCTTCTTCCTGTTCCGTAAAAGAATGGATTGGTTTCGTACATAATCTTTTGCCCTCCCCTTAAACTGTCCAAACTTCAGGCTTTTGAGCTGTCTGCTTATGATTTGCGTCCCTGTAAACGCGCAGGCGGCGAGCGGCGTTCCTGCCGATTACATTGTTGGGAAGCATGCCCTTAACTGCCTTCTCAACGACAAATTCGGGCTTTGTTCTCATAAGAGTTGCGTAGCTGACCTCTTTGAGGTGGCCGATATAGCCTGTGTGGCGATAATACTTCTTCTGCTGGAGCTTCTTGCCGGTCAGGACGACCTTTGCGGCGTTGATTATAACAACATTGTCGCCGCAGTCGGCATGAGGAGCAAATGTGGTCTTATGCTTGCCGCGAAGGATGGAAGCAGCGGCAGCCGCAACCTTGCCTAAAGTCTTTCCTTCGGCGTCAATAACATACCATTTGCGGGTGATGTCACCTGCTTTGGGCATATAAGTTGACATATTTTATACCTCCGATTAAATTCGTAAAGCTAATACTTTAACTTTAAAGCCTTTTTCGTGCCCGATTATATTAGCATAGGTAATTTCGGGTGTCAATACATTTTAAAATAAATTTTTATTTACCTTTTAGTATCTCCGATTTTCTTTAAAATCCATATGTTTTTCTCTTTTTTCCTCGCAAATGATTTTCATTTTATTTTCTCCGATTCGGCATGAAAATACTTCAAATATTAAAAAAGTTAAAATATGTTGAGAAAAGAGGTCAAACAATATATAATTAAGCTGTGAATTTGTCGCCATTGGCAATATCCGTTTGGGGGAATAATATGTTATTTTCACAGGACATCGGAATAGATTTGGGTACCGCCAATACCCTTGTGTTTGTAAAAGGCAAGGGCATTGTAATAAGGGAGCCGTCGGTTGTGGCGGTGGACATCCGCTCCATACCCCACAGGGTTGTGGCTGTGGGCAGCGCCGCAAAGCAGATGATAGGCAAGACTCCTGGCTCCATTACCGCCATCAGACCCTTAAAAGACGGCGTTATCGCCGACTTTGAAATTACGGCGGAGATGCTTAGAATCTTTATAAAGAAGGCTGTATCAAACTCTCTGTTCAACAGGGCGAGGGTTATGATTTGTATTCCCTCAGGCGTTACCGAGGTTGAGCGCAGGGCGGTTCACGACGCCGCAAGAAGCGCGGGCGCAAGGTATGTAAGTTTAATTGAGGAGCCCATGGCCGCGGCAATAGGTTCCGGTCTGCCCGTCGCTGAGGCAAAGGGCAGCATGATAGTGGACATCGGCGGCGGCACCTCAGAGGTAGCCGTTATTTCCCTCGGCGATATTGTAACATCACGCTCGGCAAGGGTTGCGGGCGACAATTTTGACGACGCGATAGTCAACTACATCAGAAGGAAATACAATCTTTTAATCGGCGAGAGCACCGCCGAGGAGATTAAGATAAAGATAGGCTCCGCTTATCCGTACGAGGGCGAGGGCGCCCTTGACATTAAAGGCAGAAACCTGCTTGACGGTCTGCCGAAGAATATTGAGATTACCTCCGAGGAGGTAAGGGAGGCTCTCAGCGACCCCGTTAATCAGATTCTTGACACAATTAAGTCCACCCTTGAGAAAACTCCCCCCGAGCTGGCGGCTGACATTGTGGACAACGGCATTATGCTAACAGGCGGCGGAGCGCTTTTAAGGGGTCTGGACAAGCTGATTGCAAGCGAGACTCAAATGCCCGTGCATGTGGCGGAGAACCCCCTGGACTGCGTTGCAATCGGAACGGGAATTTGCCTTGAGAAGGATATTTTAAATCTTTCGAACAAAAAGCGACTGATTTAAGGCAAATGCCGATTCTTGGCGCCGGAGGATTATCAAATGAAAACCTACATACGCACAACCGCATTCAAGGTGCTGGCTGTACTGTTATCTGCCCTTATTTTAGGCTTTGCCTTCGGAGCTGTCAGCAACAGCGGCTCCTCTCCCATAACAAGCGCCGCCTCTGTTGTGTTCTCTCCCCTTCAAAAGCTGTCCGCAAGGCTGGCTGAGGCTATGAAGGATTTCAACGCGGGCTTTGTGTCCGCCGACTACTACAGAAAGCAAATAGATGAGCTCAAACTCGAAATAGAAAAATACAAAGAGCAGCTTGTGGAATACGAAAAGCAAAAGAGAAAACTTCAGTCTTACGAGGCAATGCTGGGCGTTAAGGAGGAGCACAAGGATTTCAAGCTCTCCGCGGCGGAGATTATCTCCCGCGACCCATCAGACAGCTTTTTCTCCTTTGTGATAGACAAGGGCTCCCTCCACGGCATTGAGGTGGATATGCCCGTCATTTACGGCAAGCAGCTCATAGGCGTTATCAAGGAGGTAACCCCCTCCACAGCCCTTGTAAAGACCATTTTAAGCCCCGAAATCAATGTGGGCGCATATGAGATAAGAACCTTTGAGGACGGCTACACAAGGGGTCTTGTCCGCGACGGCAAGAGCGGACTTATGGAGATGTCGGGCCTTACCGGCTTTTCCGCCATCTCAAAGGGCGGACTTGTATGCACTTCGGGCGTGGGCGGACTTTATCCCCGCGACCTTATAATAGGCTCCGTCACAGAGATTTATACCGACAACATAACGACCGCGGGCGCCGCGGTGCTTGAGCCGGGGCTTGACTTTACAGAGCTTACCGATGTTTTTGTAATTACCGACTTCAGCGGAAGGCAGACGGGAAAGTAACTAAAAGGAAGGACGATTGCTTTGCCCTTTAAAAACAACAGGCAGATGCATATATACAGGGCGATTTTGGCGGTCCTTGTGATTGCGGTTTCAGTGCTGCACACAACGCCATCAGTTCCCATACTTTCTTCCTTTTATGCCTTCATTCCCCTTGTAATCTGCCTTGGGCTTTTTGAAAGGGAGCTTTCGGGAGCCCTTTACGGCGCGCTGGCGGGAATTATCTACGACATCAGCTCCCCTTTGCCCGACGGCTTTAACGCCATTTTCTTTTGCCTTATGGGCTTTGCCTGCGGGCTTTTGGTAAGGTATATTTTAAGAAACAACCTTGTATCCGCCCTTATACTCACTGTCTTTTTCGGCGGATTATACACGCTTTTCAGATGCATCTTTTTAAGAAAGATTTACGGCGAGGCGTTAAAACTCTTTTCTCCCCTCGCTTTAACGGCGCTTTTTCTTCCTGTGTTTTATCTTCTTATTCGATATATTTCAAAGTATTTTAAGACAAGCGATGATTTGGACAAAATTTAGTTCCATACTACGGTGAAAAAATGTTAAGTTCCAAAAAGACAAACTTAAAAAGGGTTGCATCCGCCCTTATAGCCATATTCTCTATACTCGGCATCTTTGTCGTTCAGCTTTTCAGGATTCAGCTTATAAATCGCGACGAGATTGCCGCAAGCAAAAATGTGGATGTCTATACCCTGAAGGTGGAGGGCGCAAGGGGCGAAATCCTTGACAGAAACGGCAATGTCCTTGCCACAAACCGTCAGGGCAACAGGATTGTTTTCTCCGCCGCCCATTTCCCCTCTCTTAAAAATCAGTCCGAGAGAAACGAGATTATCATATCTTTAATAAAGCTTCTCGAAAGCAAGGGGGAGGAGTGGAACGACAATCTGCCGCTTATTCTCAACCCCGACGGCTCGGTCAGCTTTAAGGAGAACAGCGACAGCTACATAGAATACCTTAAATCCCCCGATATGCTGAATCTCAATCACTACGCCACCGCGCAGAACTGCTTTGACGCTCTTAAAGAGTATTTCTCTTTGCAGGACTATTCCGATGAGGACGCGATAAAAATCGCCTCGGTATGCGTGTCTTTAAGAAAGCAGGGCTTTTCGATAACGAACCCTTATGTTTTCGCCGAGGATGTAAGCTCCGCCACAATCGCCGCCATAAAAGAGCGCAGCGACTTTTACAGGGGCGTTGAGCATGAGGTGGTAACATACCGAGAATACCCCGAAAAGAGCCTTGCGGTGCATCTTATAGGCACTGTGGGCGCGATTTCCCAGAGCGAGTATGAAAACGCCAAAAACGCCTTGGAGCAAAAGCTGAAGGACCCGAATCTCACTGAGGAAGAAAAAAGGGCTCTCGAAAAACGCTCATACGACCTTGACGATATTTACGGCAAGAGCGGCGTCGAAAAGCTGATGGAGGAATACCTTAAAGGCGCCGACGGATATAAGGTCATAAGCAGAGATACGGACGGAAATCTCAAAGAGAGCTACATAGAGGAGCCGGAAAAGGGCGAAACGGTGATACTGACCATTGACGCGGGACTTCAGAAGGCTGCGGAAATCGCTCTTGAAAAGAGAATCAAGGAGCTGACGGCTCAAAAGGGTCTTGAGGCCGCGGGCGCTGTGGCGGTCATTGATGTAAATACGGGCGAGCTGCTGGCCAGCGCTTCATATCCCGGCTACGACCTTTCAACCTATTACGAAAACTACTCAAAGCTCGCTTCCGACCCTGCCGCTCCCTTGTGGAACAGGGTACTCCAGAGCACATACGCCCCCGGCTCCACATTTAAGCCCCTTGTGGCGATTGCCGCCTTGGAGACGGGCACGGTAAACAAGTACGACCAGTATATCTGCAACAGCGTTTTCCACTACAAGGGCATGGACTTCCGCTGTCTTAGAAGCCACGGAAGGACAAATGTGGTCGAGGCGATAGAAAAATCCTGCAACATTTACTTTTACAATGTGGCGGACATTTTAGGCATAAACAAGATGAACGAATACGCCACAGCGTTCGGACTCGGCTCCAAAACGGGCATAGAGCTGCCCGAAGCGGAGGGCGTTCTGGCGGGTATCCCTTACAGGGAGAGCCTTGGCAAGCTGTGGCTCCCCGGCGATACCATTCAGGCGTCCATCGGTCAGTCGGACAACCTCTTTACTCCCCTGCAGCTTGTAAACTACTGCGCAGCGATAGCGAACGGCGGCACAAGGTATGTTCCCCATATAATCAAGGAGGTTAAGACTCCCGACAAATCCTCCACCATCATGAAGAAAGATCCCGCCGTTGCGTTTAAAACAAATATTTCGGCATCCACATTCGCCACCGTCAAGGAGGGCATGCTCAGAGCCGTAACACAAGGTTCGCTCCAGAGCACCTTTAAGGACCTGAAGGTTCAGGCGGCGGCTAAGACGGGTACCTCTCAGACGGTCAAAATAGTAAACGGCAGGGCTGTTAAGGGCAACAACGGCTTTGTTATCAGCTTTGCTCCCTATGAAAACCCCGAAATCGCCGTTGTGGTTCTTATAGAGAATGTGGACAGCGGTACGGCAACGGCCAAGGTCGCCGCGGATATTTACGAATATTACTTCGGCACCATGAAGAGCGTGGTTCCGCAGCAGCCTTTCAACACCCTTCTGCCGTAGCGTATTATACAAAATTTAACATAATTATTGCCTTTTTTATAAATTCGGGTAATATAGAAGTGAAATTATTTTGATTAAATCATAGTTTGGACATACTGTGCATAGGATAAAATAACGGCAATCAGGGTCAGGGCCTTACCTATCAGAGATTAAGGAGAGAAAAACGCATGGAAAAAATTACGGTCAAGCTGGAAATCTGCGGGACTCCGTATTATATAACGACGGATGAGGATAAGAGCTACACCGAGGCTCTCGGCGCGGAACTGAATGACAGAATCACAAGGATATTAAGAAGCGGAAGAAATCTTTCCGTAACTCAGGCAGCGGTTCTGGCGGCCCTTGAATCTCTTGATAAGCAGAAAAAGGCTGAGCAGAGCTCGGAGAACCTGCGCTCTCAGGTAAAGGACTATCTTGAGGACGCGGCAAAGGCAAAGTCTGAAAGAGATTTCTACAAGAGGGAAATCGAAAGGCTTAAGGGCTCGGCGGCCGACGCTCCTCCAAAACTCTGGTAATAAAAAGGGCTGCCCAATAGGCGGCCTTTATTTTTGAAAGGATAATTATGAAGGAAGTAAAATTCGTAAAACTCCACCCGGACGCCGCGGTGCCGAAAAAGGCAACAAGCGGCTCAGCCGGCTTTGATTTGCGCGCGCTCTTAAGTGAGCCTTTAACGATTGAAGGCGGCAAAACCTCGCTTATAAAGACGGGAATTGCGATTGCCCTGCCCGAAAAAGAGCTTGCCGCATTTATATTTGCCCGCAGCGGTCTTGCCTCAAAGCACGGCATAGCCCCCGTAAACTGCGTGGGCGTTATAGACAGCGACTATCGTGGCGAGATTATGGTGCCGCTGATAAATCACTTTGATGAGCCCTACACAATTCAGCCGGGCGAGAGAATAGCTCAGCTTGTTATCATGCCCGTTCCCGCTGTGCGTCTTACGGAGGCTGAAAGCCTTGACGAAACGGACAGGGGCGAGGGCGGCTTTGGCTCAACAGGAAAGCAATAAATATTCCCCTTATCCTTTGGGATAAGGGGTTTTTGTTACGGGAGGGTGATGGTTATTTCATCCGATGCGGCAAAGGGTTTTAAATAAATATCCGACAGCTCGAATTTAAAGGTGATTGTGTTTATCTTTTTAACATCATAGTCCTTCAAATCATTATCGGAAAGAGTAAGGCTCTTGAGCACCGTTTCACGGTCGTACACAAAGCCGCCGAATGTTGGGGAGATTACATACTTCTTGTTTACCGTAAAGCCTTTCATTCTGACGGATATGAGCTTATTTGTACTGTTCTCAATGAGGAAATACAGCGTTTTTGTATTTGCGCGCTCATTGTGAATCAGCAGCTTGTAGGTAATTTTAAGCCCGTTGTCGTTGTATAAAAGAGTGTCCGCTGCGGAGGCGTTATTGACTGTAGGCTCTTTCAGATCTTCCAGCTTTGCCGCGGCTCTGAGTATCAGCCTTGCGTCGGCGGGTGTGACCTTGCCGTTGCCGTCAATGTCGCCGAACATCGCTTTGCCCGCATAGCCAACCATAGCCCCGCCGCAGACAATGCCGATAAGAAGCGCAATAGCCATCGAAACCGCAATCAAGGACCTTTTCATATTTAAGCTCCTTTCTTTTTTCTAATCAGTTTACCATATTGAATCAGAAAATAATGTCAACAGATGGGCGGTTAGGCTCATAAATTTGCGGGCAAATCATATGGAAATCTAAGCTCCTATGTGTTACAATCGGGTAAACCGAAAAAAGGGGAGATATGATGCCGAAAAAGACCGTTTTGCTGATTGGCGACTCAATCAGAATCGGCTACTGCGAGAAGGTGAAAGAGGAGCTTTCGGATATAGCCGATGTATATTTTCCGCAGGAAAACTGCCGTGACACCCACTATGTTTTGTGCTCTTTAAACGGCTGGACCAAGCTGTGCGACCCGAAAGAGGTTGACATAGTGCATTTTAACTGCGGACACTGGGACTGCGCCCGCTTTAACTACGCGGACTCCCCGCTGACACCATTGAGCGAGTACGAGTACAACATAAAGAGGATAATCGACGCCATAAGATATTACTATCCGAAGGCAAAGGTTTTCTTTGCGACCACCACTCCCGTTGTGGAGTCTCGCACCGGCGACAGGCAGGCATACCGCTCGAATGACGATATTAGGGCATACAACGCCGCGGGAGTTAGGGCGGCCAACGAAAAGGGCGTGGAGGTAAATGACCTGTTTGAATTTGCGCTGCCCTTTGATGAAGGTAAGTATACTGACTTCTGCCACTACACGGATGAGGCGAATGTCCTTTTGGGTCAGAGGGTAGCTCGGTTTATAAGGGAAAGACTGTAACAAAAAAACGGCAGCTTAGCTGCCGTTTCTTTTATACGAAAACCAGATTTACAAGGAGCATATAAACCAAGGTGCCGCCCGCTATGCTAAAAAGTGTATTGCGCTTTATTAGATGCAGAACCACCACGGCTGCGGCGGCGATAAGCTCAGGCAGGGCATAGGGGTATGCAAGAGGCGTTACCGACTTAAAGCAGTAAACCACCAGCATTCCCGTTGCCGCAAAGGGCAGAACCTTGCCGAGATACTTTATTGTCTTTGGGGTTTTCTCCTCGCTTCTGAAAAGGATGAAGGGGAGAAATCTGAGCAGAGCCGTCACAAGAGCGACTATTGCCACAACGCAGAGAGCCTCGGTATTTTTCATTTCTTCTCCCCTCCCTCGTTAAGATTTTTTGCGGCGAGAAGTATTATGATTATAAGTACCATTGACGGGATAATGAAATTCTTTGAGCCGAAGATTAAAAGGCACAAAAGGGAGGCACACACTCCCGTCAGGGCGGGCAGGTGCTTTTCGGCGCTTTTCCACTGCTCTATGAAAACCACTATAAAAAGGGCGGTCATTGAAAAATCGAGTCCCTTTAGGTCAATACTCAGTGTTGAGCCGAAAACCGCTCCCAGCGTGGAGCCAATGAGCCAATAAAGGTGATTAAAAACTGACACTAAAAAGTAGAGCCTGCCTTTATTCTCACCCTCGGGCACTTTTTCGGTGCTGAGAATCGCGTAGGTTTCGTCAGTCAGCGAGAAAATAAGATAGGGTTTGAATTTCCCCGTTCCCCTGTACTTTTTAAGCATGGAAATGCCGTAAAACAGGTGTCTTGCGTTGACCGTAAGGGTCATTACCGCTGCGTTCAGAGCTGAAAAGGGGGAAACAAGCAGCTCCACCGTCACAAACTGCATGGCGCCGGCGTAAACGGTAAGGCTCATTAAAAACGCCCACAAAGGCGAATAGCCCTTGCTTGTAAGGAAGATGCCGAAGGCGCAGCCTATGAAGATATAGCCCGCCATGACGGGCAGGCTCAGCTTAAAGGCTGTTTTCAGGCTGTCTTTTAAGGGTTTTTTAATTTCTGTCGTTTTCGGTTCAAGATTTTTCTCTAAGGTTTCGGGTTTCATACATTCTCCGTCATTGATAATTTTTTATGATAGGTTATAATGTTATCAGTATCCTTTATTTGGGAGGTAATTTATGAACATATCATCATATATGCCCGTAGATGTGTTTTACGGAAAGAACGCGCTTTTGGAAAACGGCAAAGAGCTTAAAAAGCTCGGCAGCCGCTGTCTTATAGTTACAAGCCCCACCGCCGCCAAAAAGAGCGGCGCCCTTGACGACGCCGTAAAGGTATTGAGTCAGGAGGGCATTGAATATGAGATATTTGACCGCATAGAGGAAAATCCCCTGACTTCCACCTGCCACAGCGCCGGCACAGCCGCATATGAGTTCAAGGCTGATTTCATCCTCGGCATCGGCGGAGGCTCTCCCCTTGACGCTTCGAAGGCAATAGCCGTTTTCGCCTCGAACAGGCACATGGAGCCCGACGATATTTATACGGCTGAAATAAAGAACACTCCCCTGCCTGCAGCTCTTGTGGGCACCACAGCGGGAACGGGCAGCGAGGTTACAGCGGTTTCGGTTCTGACAAACTCAAAAACCGGCTTTAAAAAGGGCGTGGGCGGAAAGGCTTACTATGCTAAAGTCGCCTTCTGCGACCCAAGTTACACAAGCTCCATGCCCTATTCGGTGACCGTATCCACCGCTCTTGACGCCATGGCTCATGCACTTGAGTCCATACTCTGCCTTGACGCCAACGACATGTCCGACCTTTACGCTTATAAGGCTGTAGAGCTTCTGACAGAGGGCCTGCAGCGTCTGGACAAGATTCAGAGCGCTGAGGAAATAAACGAGGACACAAGAGACCTTTTATACACAGCGTCGCTTATTGCGGGTTACTCCCTGAACATTACGGGAACCTGCTTCCCCCATACGGTGGGCTATATTCTGACAGAACGCTTTAATATCCCCCACGGCAGGGCATGCGCCGCCTTTACTCCGGAGTTTTTGGAGAGGGGCAGAAAGCATATGCCCGAAAAGACAGAAAAGGTTTTAAAGGCTGCCAATATGAACTTTGACGATTTCGTCGCCCTTATAAAAAGGCTTGCCGCCATTCCTGAGCTAAGGCTCTCACAAGAGGAGATTGATAAAATCGCCCTCAGATGGAACGACAGCATAAAGAATTTCTGCCGCACACCCGGCGGGTACACGGCAGCGGACGCTAAAAGCAGTCTGATTTCTGTTGTAAAACCGCTTTAATTTAGATTTTTTCGCCGCTGAAGGCTTCCACAATGTCCTTGAAAACGGCGGTCTGGGAGGCTGAAATGTACTTGTCAATGTGCATTGAGCCGAAATACCACTTTTTATATCTGCAAAGGGTAGAAAACTCCTGCAGATAGGCGTTGAAGGCGGAGACTCTGACGGGCTCGCTGTCGCGCAGTCTTAAAAACTCCTTGACCTTTGCGGGCGGTTCGTGGGTGATTACAAGGTCCACATCAAAGCCCACTCGCTCAATGTTTTCGATGCCCTCAAGGAGCTCCTCCTTGCTGGGCAGCTCCGCCCTTGTCCATAGGCCGCTGTCGTCCCTGAGGTCAAACTCAAGGGTCTCTCCGCCGCCCATGGTAAAGATTTTCTTGCCTTCTATCTCATAAATCTGGCCGCGCATTAAGTACATAAGATTCCCCGAAATCTGCCTTGCCCAGCCCTTGTTCCACTGGACTACGGGGTATTTGTTTAAAAGCTCAAAGCGCTCATGGGCTCCGTCAATAAAGCAGATATTGTACTTTCTGGAGCCGAGCTTTGCAAGGAATTTCTGCTCTCTTTTACTGCCGTCCCAGATAAAGCCGAAGTCGCCGCAGATAATGAGGGTATCGCCCTCCCCCAGTTTCTTCAGCCTTCTGGTCGAGAGCCTGCTTTCATCACCGTGGGTATCTCCTGTAATATATATCATCAGTTCACCCGCCAAAACTTTTAAGTCTTTACTTTAATGGATTTTCAAGTACAATATATTGTAAATAATTATATCACTTATCGGGAATTTGTCTATGAGGAAGTTTTTAATTTCGGCTTTGGTTTGCCTTATAATACTTACAACATCTGTAAACGCTCTTGCCTCCTACAACAGCGAGATTGATGTGGAGGCTGAGATTGTATTTCTTCAAAGCATGGACGACGGCACCGTTATTTTTGACAAGAACGCGGACATGCTTACCGCTCCCGCGTCCCTTGCAAAGATTGTGACCGCTTCCATTGTGCTTGAAAATGCGCAAAACCTTGATGAGATTGTGGAGGTTCCCAACTACGCCATCAGACTGCTTGACGGCACTAACAGCTCCACAGCGGGGCTTTTGCCGGGCGAGCAGATGAGCGTAAGGAATCTCCTTTACTGCATGCTTGTGGCAAGCGCCAACGACGCGGCGAATGTGCTTGCCGACTACATCTGCCCCAACAACATCGGCGCCTTTGTGCAGATGATGAACGAGTATGTAAAGAGCATTGGCTGCGAGAATACGGTATTTATTAACCCCAGCGGTCTTGACGCGGAGGGTCAGTACACCACCGCGAGAGATGTCGCCAAATTTACATTAAAGGCCCTTGAAAACCCGATTTTTGAGGAGATTACAAGCACAAAGAAATACACAATCCCGCCCACAAACAAATATCCTCAGGAGAGAAATCTTATCTCCACCGTAAAGATAATGAATTCAGGCATTAAGGATTACTACATCCCCACCGCAAAGGGCATTAAGACGGGAACCACCTCGAACGCGGGACGCTGCATTGTCACAAAGGCGTCCAAAGACGGCTACACCTATCTGGCTGTCGTAATGCGCGCTCCCTTTTATGACATAGACAATGACGGGGTCGAAGAAAACATCGCCTTTATGGAGTGCAAGAAGATTCTTGACTGGACATTTAAGAATATTAAGCTGAGGCTTGTGGCTGAAAAGAATCAGGTGGTCAGCGTAATTGATGTTGGGCTCTCCTCCAAGTACGACCATTTAAGGCTCTTGCCCGAAAAGGAGATTACTGCGCTTGTCCCGTCGGGAGTCAACGCTCAGGGAGTTTACTTTGAGGTAATCGAGGAGCTGACTCCGAAGAAGGTGGACGCTCCCATTAAGAAGGGTCAGAAGATAGGCAGGGCGAGAATTCTCTACGCTGGCAACGAAATCGCTCAGGTTGACCTTGTAGCGGGAGAAACGATTGAGAGGAACTTCCTTTTATACCTTGCCAAAATCACAAAAACTGTGCTGACCTCTCCCGTATTTATTATCCTTGCGGCAATTCTGGCCGCCGCTGTGGTTGTGATTCTCATTCTCAGGGCAAAGAACAGCAGAAGAAAGACTGTCATAAGGGTTGTGAAAGACTACAGCGCGCTGAAAAGGAGATAATCAGCGGATAATTTTGAAAATCACATAGAGAACAGCGTAAATAATCGGTTGGTGGATAAGGTAGAAAATCAGAGAGTTCCTGCCGAAAAAACTTAAAAAGTACGGCTTTGGGTTTTTATAAAAGAAATCCAAGGCCTTTTTGTTTTCCCTGATAATTCTGAATATAAAGAAGCCCGCGAAGTAAAGGAAAATCCAAGGGATAAGACCGAAATAGTCACCAGATGTATAGGTGGGAGAAGGGAAACCGAAAACGAAGGAAAGCGGGAAATTATAAAGCGCATCGGGGAAATCGAACAGCCTTAAGGTGAAAATGCCGCCGTAGCCGTCGTCAGCGGCATAGAAAAGGGTAAACAGCAGAAGATTTAAAGCCGCTCCGAAAAGGGGCGGTATTTTATAAAGAAGCGGTTTTACGGCGGTGCCGATTATAAGCGCAAGGGAGAAAAAGTGCAGTATGCCGAAAGAAATAAAGTATTCCGGCGTGGCTATATATGTAGCGACGCTTACAGCCGCCGCCGCGAGTACAAGTTTTAATATATCCCTGCCGCTTTTTTTCATAAGGCTCAGGGCAGCTCCCGAGATGAGTATAAAGCCTGAGCAAATAAGGTTTTGGTATATCTCCATTATTAGGTCGGGCAGGGGGCGGATATTATACATATCATCAAGGAGAAACAGAGCGTGATATATCGCCATGTTCACAAAGGCGATGCCTCTGAAGTAGTCAAGAAGGTGAAGTCTTTTTTTTGCCGTATCCTTTCCCATAAGCGCCTCCGATTTAAGAAAAGAGCGCGGCATAAGCCGCACTCATATAATTTAAGGATTTACCGCTGTGCCGCCCTGCTCTCTGATTTTCAAGACAAAGCAGCGGTTCTCGCCGAATACCTTTTCGATTTCCGATTTAAAATCGCTTAAAAGCTCATTCGGCACAAATGCCTGAACGGTGCCCGCAAAGCCGCCGCCGTGAACTCTGTAAGCTCCTTTACCGTAAAGGAGTTTTTCGCAAAGGGCAAGGGCAAGGGAAACGGGCTGTGAAAGCGGGTTTTTGTTCGAGTAGACATTTTGATTATACATATATGAAGAAAGACCGCTGTTTGTGATAACGGACTTAAACTCGTTAAAATCGCCGCTCTTTAAAGACTCAAGAGCCTTCTCTACCCTCTTGTTTTCGTTAAAGAAGTGCATGGCTCTGAGAACCGCCCGCTCGCTTGTCTTTTTTCTAATATCGTCGAGATTATTGTAGAAATCGTCTTCGTTTACATCTCTTAAAGCGGACTTTCCGAAATACGCAGCGACACTTTCCATTTCTTTGCGGATTGCCGCATACTCATCGGTTAAATCCGAATGGTCACCGCCCGTATCTATAATGCAAAGGGCGTGGGAGAACTCATTAAAATCAAGGCTTACCTTTTCGATAATCGGGTTTTCGGTGTCCTTAAAGTCAATGCCCACAAAACCGCCGACGGAGCAAGCCATCTGGTCCATAAGTCCGCAGGGTTTAAGGAAAAACTTATTCTCCGCAAACTGGGCGGTCTTGGCTATTTCTACGGGAGAGATTTTGCCGTCGTTGTAAAGGTGGTTGAGGATAGTTCCCACAAGCACCTCAAAGGCTGCGGAGGAGGAAATGCCCGAACCTGAGAAAACATCGGTGGTTGTAACGGCGTTAAAACCGCCTATGTTGTATCCGAGCTGTTTGAGCCTTGAAGCGACGCCTCTTATAAGGGCGGCGGATTTGCCCGCCTCCTCTGCTTTGGGCTCTAAATCATTTAAATCTATAACATCCATTTTCGGGTACTCTACGGATTTAAGCCTGATGATATTCTCGTCATTTTCGGAGGCGGCGGCGATAACATCAAGGTTTACCGCGGCGGCAAGCACTCTGCCTCTGTTGTGGTCGGTATGGTTGCCGCAGACCTCCGTTCTGCCGGGGGCTGAGAAGAATCTGATTTCCCCGTCTTTGTATAAATCCTCAAAGACATTTACAATGTCCGCGTATCTCTTTTTTTGGCGAGGGAGCGCGCTTTCACCGTAAAGAGTCGCAAAAACTCTGTCAAAGCCGCCGTTGTTCAGACTTTCTAAAACGGTTTTAACATTCGACATTTTCTCATTTCCTTTCATCGGGTTGGGTTTTGTTTACTCCAAAGACAATAGCGTTCAGAACAAGCATTGAGAAGCCTGAGATAATAAGCAGGATTATAATCGGTGTGAAGAACGCCGCGGAGAAGGGGTCAAAGACCTTGTTACCGATAAAGCTGTATGACAGAAGTCTCGGAACATAGCCCAAAAGGGAGAGGAAGATAAACTTTTCAAAGGGGAAATGGGCGCTGCCGTAAAGACGGCTTACCATGCCGAAGGGGAAGTTGGGCACGAGTCGGAATACGACAAGCAATAATCCGCTTTTTTTGTCGTCCTCCAAAAAGTCCATTACACCCGGGTATCTTTTAAGAATATGTTTCGCGCTGCCCGCTCCCTTTTTAGAGCCCATATCGTACTTTATGCTCATAAGAATCAGCAGTCCCGCTATGTTTATAAGCACCGCGGCGGGCATGGGGAATACAATACCTGACAAGACTATCAGAAAGTTCATGGGCAAAATGCCCGTATAAGCGTCGATTATATAAAGAAGGAAAATGGCGATGATAATAAGCCATTTGCTTTTAAGGGAGATGACAAAGAGCTGCAAATCCTCAAGAAAGAGCTGAAAATGCAGATACTGCTCCCTTAGTTTATCTATTCTAATAAGGGCGGTCCAAACAATAAGAAGCGCCGCGGCTATGAGCATCAAAACCGCTAAGGAGTTGATTATATTGTATAGCCGCCTTTCGCGTTTTTCAGCGCGCCCTTTTTTGTTTATATAAATCACCACACACATCCAAAAACAGGCAAACCTATAATAATATAAATGCTTAAAAAGGTCAATTGATGGGGAATATTTATAGGACAAATATGAGAAAAAAGGTTCATCCTGTCGTTTTATATGCTAAAATAATGTATAATATACATTATACCGAAAGCGGAAACTTATGATTGCGAGGTTTCTTTATGAAGATAGTGATACTTGACGGTCATACCACGAACCCCGGCGACCTTTCATGGGCTTTTTTAAATGAATACGGCGATGTTTCAATCTACGACAGAACTCCCAAGGAGCTTATTATCGAAAGGTCACTGCCCGCGGATATACTCATAACAAACAAAACTCCGCTGCCCAAAAGCATTCTGGAGCAGCTGCCGAATCTTAAATATGTAGCCCTGCTTTCAACGGGCTACAATATTGCCGATACAGACTATTTAAAAGAGAGGGGCATACCCGTCTCAAACATCCCCGACTACTCCACGGAGGCGGTGGCTCAGCATGTCTTTGCCTTTATTCTGGAACACTACAACAGCGTTGCTCTGCACAGCGAGGCGGTGCGCGGCGGAGAGTGGAGCATCTGCCCCGACTTTTGCTTCTTAAAAGGGCCCGTTATGGAGCTTATGGGCAAGACAATAGGAATTATCGGCTTTGGCAAAATAGGCAGGTCGGTGGCTGAGAAGGCTTTGGCTTTTAAGATGAATGTTATCGCCTACACGCCAAACCCCAAGAAGGACGCAGACTTTGTTGAATTTGTTTCTCTCGATGAGCTTGCGGAAAGGTCCGACATTGTTACAATACATACCCCGCTGACAGACGCAACACGGGGCTTTATAAATCGTGACTTTATCTTCAAAATGAAAAAGGGCGCTTTCCTTGTTAATACTTCAAGGGGCCCCGTAATTGACGAGCAGGCGCTGGCAGACGCACTGAACAGCGGTCACCTGGCGGGAGCGGGTCTTGATGTGCTCAGCACCGAGCCGCCGTCAAAGGATAATCCGCTGCTTACAGCGCAAAACTGCTTTATCACTCCCCATATCGCATGGGCGGGAAGGGAAACAAGGGCAAGACTCCTCAGCATCCTTAACGAAAACATTAAAGCCTTTGTGAACGGAAAGCCTCAGAATGTGGTGAATATGTAAACTAAAAAAGCCGGCAAAACGCCGGCTGTATTTTTTGAGCTTTACAAGGGACACAGCACGCAGTCGCAAAGGGCCGTATACATGGGCGACAGGCGGTCGCAGATATAGTCGGTAAAGTCGGGAAGTTTGTATGCTCCCGTGCTTTGCGCCTCCATAGATGAAATGGATAAAACGGCTTTGGTTCTGTTCCCGCTGACACCCAAAAGGAAGGAGCCGCAGTGCAGCCGCGCGGCGTTCATTATGCAGTTTACGCCGCTGCCGTCGCGGTTATATGCCTGCCTGAGCATATTCAAGTTTAATCTGCCTTCATTCTCCACCTTAAGACACGCTCTGTTTCCCGCCATGCTGAGAGACGCCGAAATAAGCTCTCCCCTTGAATGAATGGCCGCGTTTGAAATAAGGTTCATGACGGCGGTAAAGAGCACCTCCGGATTCGCGCTGATTTCGGGGATTCTTCCCTCAGCCTTAAATTCAATGCTCTTTCCGAAGGAAGAAAGCATCAAATCCGCCGCCACAAAAATGTCTTCCAGGAAATACTCCGGGTCAAAGCTCTTGTAGTCGCATACTTTCAGCTTTGACAGGGAATAATTATTCATTGAGCGAAGTTTTTTGCGACAAGCGTTCATTATTTCCAAAAGGTCGAACAGCTCTTCCTCGGACGAAATACTGTCCTTGCAGAGCCTTGCGTGCAAAAACAAGGCGTTTATTTTTTCCCGCAGCTCTTTTTCATTCTTCTCATTGATTCCCAGGGCTTCTATCAGCGAATATCTCAGCTTAATGGCTTCAAGCAATTCGTTCAGTCCTCCAAAGGTGGGTTTCTTCAAACTATTATGCCCACAGAGATTGGAAAATAATAATCGGCGAAAAATTTTATTCGTTTAATGGCTTTAAATATTTCTCTAATTGTTAAAAAATTGACTATTTAGCCAAAATTTTATTGCAAAATGCCGAATATGCGTCGTAAGGCCTTTTTGTTGAAGCAAAGCTATTGCATATTTCTTCATTTGGATATAAAATATTAAACTGTAAGAAAGGATTAACCTAAAATTTCCTATGGCTCTGCCGTAGGTGGGAGTTACATCCTTAACAAATTAATAACGGAGGAATAAATTATGTCTGTTAAAGTTGCGATTAACGGTTTTGGCCGTATCGGTCGTCTTGCATTCCGCCAGATGTTCGGCGCAGAGGGCTATGAAATCGTAGCCATCAACGACCTTACAGATGCAAAAATGCTTGCTCACCTTTTAAAGTATGACTCGGCTCAGGGCCGCTACGCTCTTGCCGACAAGGTTCAGGCTACAGAGAATTCAATCATCGTTGACGGCAAGGAAATCAGAATCTATGCCGAGAAGGACGCCGCAAACCTTCCTTGGGGCGAGCTTGATGTTGATGTAGTTCTTGAGTGCACAGGCTTCTACACCTCAAAGGCTAAGTCAGAGGCTCACATTAAGGCAGGCGCTAAGAAGGTTGTTATCTCCGCTCCCGCAGGAAACGACCTTCCCACAATCGTTTACGGCGTAAATGAGAAGACCCTCACACCCGAGGACACCATCATCTCCGCAGCATCCTGCACCACAAACTGCCTTGCTCCCATGGCTTATTTTCTTAACAAGACAGTTGAAATCGAGAAGGGCTTTATGACCACCGTTCACGCCTTCACAGGCGATCAGATGGTTCTTGACGGCCCGCACCGCAAGGGCGACCTGAGAAGAGCAAGAGCCGCTTCCGCTAACATCGTTCCCAACTCAACAGGCGCAGCAAAGGCTATCGGCCTTGTTATCCCCGAGCTTTCCGGCAAGCTTGACGGCGCTGCACAGCGTGTTCCCGTCATCACCGGTTCAATCACAGAGCTTGTAGCAGTTGTTAAGGGCACAGTCACAGCCGCTGACATCAACGCAGCTATGAAGGCAGCTCAGTCCGAGTCCTTCGGCTACACCGAGGAGGAGCTCGTATCCTCTGACATCATCGGCATGACCTACGGCTCACTCTTTGACGCTACCCAGACAAAGGCAACTCCTCTTGAAGACGGCAAGAGCCTTGTTAAGGTTGTTGCATGGTACGACAACGAGAACTCCTACACCTCTCAGATGGTAAGGACAATCAAGTACTTTGCAGAGCTGAAATAAGCGTCCATTAGAAATTGTAATTAGCGGCCGCCCGTCCTATGCATGGGCGGCCGGTTTTCAAAAAATTTTATAAAAAAACTTGACATTTTGTGTAACGAATGCTACAATGACAAAGCTGTTCTTAAGACAGCAGGTGCTTTATGCATAATGGCTTTGCCGCCTGCCGAGGAATAGAGCTTAAATTGAATCTTATTTTGGATTAATTATGCTCTTTCCACGGTTTGCGGAAAGAGCTTTAATATTTTTGTTAAGGCAGGTGAAAGGATTTGCCAAGCGCAAAAGTTTTGGAACAAAAACAACAGCAGGTAGCAGAAATCTCTGAGAAGATATCAAAGTCCGTTGCAGGCGTTCTTGTTGACTATAAGGGAATCACTGTTGCAGAGGATACAGCCCTCAGAGCGGAGCTCAGAAAAGCGGGCGTTCACTACGAGGTTATTAAGAATACCCTTCTGCGCCTTGCTATTAAGGACACTCCCCTTGAGAACCTGGACGAGGTCCTTTCAGGCACAACAGCAATCGCTCTGAGCGAGGACGACCACATCGCTCCCGCAAGAATCATCACAAAGTTCGCAAGCAAGCATAAGACCTTCCAGATTAAGGGCGGCTTCCTCGACGGTGAGGTTATCAGCCTTGAGAAGATTGACAGCCTTGCAAAGCTGCCCACAAGAGAAGTTCTTCTCGCTACCGTTGTCGGCGCCTTCCAGGCTCCCATGGCCGCATTTGCCCGCGCTATTCAGGCTATTATCGACAAGCAGGGTGAAGCAGCCGCTCCCGCCGAAGCTGCGGCAGAAGCTCCCGCAGAGGCATAAACTCAGCATATAAGTAAATTCAATACAGCCTATATGGCAAATAAAACAGGAGGAAACAATCATGGCAAGTGAAAAAGTTGTCAGCATAGTTAATGAAGTTGAAAAGTTAACAGTTCTCGAGCTTGCAGAGCTTGTTAAGGAAATCGAAGAGAGATTTGGCGTATCCGCAGCAGCCGCTGTCGCTGTAGCAGCTCCCGCTGCAGCTGAGGGTGGCGCAGCCGCTGAGGAGAAGACAGAGTTCGATGTTATCCTTGCAGAAGTCGGCGCAGAGAAGATTAAGGTCATCAAGGCTGTTCGTGAGCTCACAGGTCTCGGCCTTGCAGAGGCTAAGGCTCTCGTTGACGGCGCTCCGAAGCCGGTTAAGGAAGGCGTTTCCAAGGATGACGCCGAGGCTGCTAAGGCTAAGCTCGAAGAAGCAGGCGCAAAGGTTGAAATTAAATAAGAAAGTCAACTCATTAACAAACAGGGACACATTCGTGTCCCTGTATTTTTTTGCGCTTTTGGACGGTGAACTTTATCAGGTCGGCGCCACGGAGCGGCGGGTGCGGAGGCTCCTATGCGGCGCGGTTTTTGCGGCTGCGGGCGGCGGGTCTGAGGGCGGGTACACTACCCTCAGCGGCGGGCAGGTCGGCTCTGCCGTCGTCGGCGGGTCACCCATATGACCTCCCCTGCAGGGCGGCTGCCATGCGGGGTGGGAAAGGTATCGGCGGGCGGATATTCCTGCTCTGTTTGAGGTTGTGGCGCGGATGACGCAGTGCGGAGGGGAAAAGCCGCGCGCCTGTGGGGGCGGGGTGCGGAATTCTCTATGGGCAGGCGGCGGGCTCTCTGGCGGCGGGTCGCTCAAAAGAAAAAACCCCGCAGGGCGGCTGCCATGCGGGGTGGGGTGGGACGGTACGACGGTGAGCGGGAGGATGCTTTTTCGGACAGTCTTTTTAAGAAAATAAAAAGCACAGCAGGGCTGTGCTTTACCTTAGCTGGGCTTTAGAGAAAATACTGTCGTCCCCAGGGGTACATGCCGACATTGTGCCAGGAGAATTTGCCTTTCAGAAGTTTTGGGAGCAAAAGCTCGTTTTCCTCAAAGCCTGTCGGGAATTTTATTATCTTTAGCGTCTCTGCGTATTTTACGCCCGCAAGGTGGCCTCTGAACCTTGCGCAGACTTCCTTTTCCCTCCAAAGCTCCTCGCCGTTCGCGTGCTCCATGTCAAAGGTTTTAAGGCTCTTTTCCACAAGGGGAGCCGCTTCCGTTATATCAATATAGATGTCTGGCTGAAAATACTGCATAGTCTGGTCGGGACCCGCCTCAAAAGCGTAGGTTTCGCTCGGAACCACGCATCTGACCGCCGCAAGGCAGAGAGCGTCAAGGGTCGCGCGCGAGACCTCCCTATGCTCGATATGATTGTCCTTTGGCCAGTGCATAAAGACTATGTCGGGCTTGAAAGCGATTATCTCGTTCATTATGATTTCCGTGTTTTCGGGGGTTTGAAAGTAAGCAGAGGAGCTTCTGTCCCCGACGATTTTCTTTTTCGCGCCCAAGATTTCCGCGGCTCTTCTTTCCATCTCCTCCTCGACTTTGAGCCTTTCGGGAGTTCTCACTGAGTGGCGTTTGCAAGCCACATTTAAAAACATTACCTCATGACCGGCGTGTGACAGCAGCGCGGCGATTCCGCCCGTGCCGTACTCGCACTCGTCGTTATGGGCGCCGATAAAAAGGATTTTACTCATTAAATCACCTTAAAAAACAGGGGAGATAAACTCCCCTGTGATTGGTTTAGCGGGTTTTATTTTGCCAGCTCGCCCACAAGCATCATAAACTCGCCGATTTGGGCGCCGAATTCGGGAGCGCCGTCCATTATCAGCTTGCCCTGTCTTGTGGACTCCAGCATATCGTCCGTCTGCATAAGTATTCCAAGGGCGGAGTCAAGGGAGTCAAAGCGCATCTTGAAGAAGGGCATTGACCTTTTGTACTCTCCCCTGCCTGCCTTTGTCTTGCCTGCCTTTACGCGCAGGTATGCCGATACCTCGGGCTCGCCGTCAACAGCCCACGCATAGACGCGGTCGGGGCTCTTGAGCGCCCATGAATGGACAGCCTCGTGACCGCTCTTGTTAAGCTGGCTGATACCGCTGGACAGAAGGTAGAAGAAGCACTTTACAAGCAGCTTTTTCTCCTCGTAATCCTCGGGCGGCTGAGTGGCGCCCAGAAGGGACGACATCTTCAGAAGCACCGACATAAAGGCGATGAATGCCTTTAGGTTCTTGGTGACTCCTATCATCTTGGGCAGTGTGGCGGGGGAAATCTTGCCCTTGAAGAAGTCGTTCATAGCCTCTCTGCTCTTAAACTGAAGCTCCACATTTACCTTTGTGGAGACCTTGTCGGCGTGAACAAGCCACTCCCCTGCGTTGACCACGAAATGGGTTGCCGCTTTGCCGTGGGGCTCAGAGCTGTCAAGAGCGCTGACCTGAATTACGGCGTGTATGTTTTTAAACTTCTTCGCAAGGGACGGGACATCGGTGGCAATGACCTTGACAAGAGGCAGGGCGGCGTTAAGAAATATTTTATTCGTCATCAATGTTAAATTATCAGCCATATTATCCTCCTTATTTTAAATTTTTAAGGAGCTTAGACCTCATCGTCCCAGTCGTCATCAAGCTCAAAGTCTTTGCCCATTACCTCTCTTACGGCCTCGATTATGCCGTTGGAGTCGATGCCCACGATGGACATAATATCCTCATGCAGACCGATGGGGGCGAACTTGTCGGGAATGCCGAGTTTCTTGAAGGCGCATGCCTTGCCGTAGTCAACAACGACCTC
>Ga0134098_1000591_pt1 | contig 36221 bp, 41 predicted proteins | sample 9_3taG_FD_94456 | JGI IMG/M metagenome (GOLD analysis project Ga0134098, IMG submission 94456) | Switchgrass degrading microbial communities from high solid loading bioreactors in New Hampshire, USA - 9_31_10_142_A3 metaG | ecosystem: Engineered > Bioreactor > Semi-continuous > Anaerobic >... | reverse complement strand
TGGAGACCCAGAAGCGCATCTATACCCGCAGCAAGATCAACCCGATGGATTGGGAGAAGGTTGCTGCGGCGCTTGAGACCATGTTCCCCGGCGAATTCGAGCCGCACGAGAAGGCGATGATGAACACCGGTCACAACAAAAGCGGCGAGAGCAACGTCGTGGCGGCGTTCAAGGCGGACTTTCCGATCAGCCGCACCATCACCATCTATCGCAACGGCACGATCACCGGAGATGGCATCGACATCGAACCCATCCTGAAAGCGATGTAGATCTTTCGACGTCGAAAGGCCAGAGGATAAGCGCCTCTGGCCTTTTTTGCGTTGAATTACATTTTTTTCTTCCGGGAAAGGAGAGAACTATGGATAAGTATTTCCACAAAGCAGTTTTGCCGGTTGTAGACCGCCACGGTACGCTGTTGCGGACCCAGACGATCTACAACACTCCCATGCCGTACCTGTTCCCCGAACAGGATATGCCAGTGATTATCGACTGGCGCGGCGGTCAGGAGCAGCCCAAACGCCCAACCCAGGAAGATTTTTGGGCTGGCGTGTCCTATCAGGGAAAGCGCTATGTCCCGTATTATTGGGGCAGCGGAATTAAGCAGTGGCGTTCGCTCGGTTTCACCCGCGACTTTTTGCGTGAAGAGGGGATCATTCAGAAAGTCGAGCAGGCCGCTTACGGCGCACGCTATCTGCTGGCCTCCGGCTTTTACGGCGCCACCGTAGGACGCTTTCGGGTGGCGATCCTGCCTCCCGATACGACCATTCCTGGCACAAACATCGTGGTTGCCGATGGCCACGGTGCGATCCGCCGGGACCGCATCTACCTGAACCAGCATCCTCCGATCCAACTGGGTAGAATGCGGCCGAGCTACCAGCTTGCACAGTGGATCGATGTAAATAAACGTAAGGTCTGGAAGGAAGTACGGGAGCTGATCGACCGCACCTTCCTGCAGGCTGTGGACCCGGAAACGTTCGATCCGGTGCAGTTCGCCTTGAAGCAGGGCTACCTCTCGCCGGATAAAGAACGCCTGGCGAGCCTGCACCCGGATATGCTCCTGCACCCGATGGTAGCGAGCACAGCGGCAAAAGCGACACAGGACCTGTGGTTTAGATTGGCGACTTCCATCCCGTTTAAGGCTGAGAACAGACTGCTCGTACCCATTACCGGCCACACGATGGTCTGGTCCGGACACGAAGGCCCCGTCCTTGCATACCGCTTCCCGCTGGATGGACCGGTTGTCCAGGCGCTCGAAGTGCGGCGCGATCCCGAACTGGAAGCCTACCTGAACAACCTGGAAGTCGTTCAGGTGAGCGTTTGCGCCCGCAACTTCTTCTCCAAAGGTCTGCTCTCGCTGGTAGACAGCTTTGGACCCATGTATGACGATTGCGACATCCTTGTCTGCTCGAAGGATATTAAGATGGCGAACCCCGCATCTTTCGACGCCGAAAATCTCGATCAGGTGAAGCAGTTGGGCATGGTCGAGATTGACGGCGGGGTATTTGCCCTGCAGCGGTTCGGTAGGGGGTCCTGTATCGGGATTGACGCTAAATGGGCGGCAGACGCCATTGGCGCAGACGTCGACGGCGACCAGATGGGGGTGGTGGACGCCAACGAACTGCCGGCCATCTGGCAGGCGGTCAGGGACCTGAAAAAGATCCCCACAAAGAAAGTCCCTAAGACCAGCAACCCGCTGGATAAGAAAGACCGCCGGTCGGAGCTGGCGGTCACGAACATGCGCAACATCGTCGGTATGGCGAGCAATGAGCTCGCCTCGGCCATGAGCATCGGCAACATCGAGCAAGTTGCGCAGGACCTGAATTACCGTGACGCCACCACTCTACTCACGGAATTGAACCACTGTATCAAATATGGTACAGATGGGTTTAAGTCCCTGCTCGACATGGACAGGACCGAGAAGATCCTGCTCACATTCGGTGGACACTTTGTGAATAAGTACGGGTGCAAGCCGCCGTGGCTGAAATGGCGGCGCTCTGATAAGGCGTTTGTCACTCAGGTCCCAAAAGTCGGTTGGAAGGACAGCTGGAGTGATGAGGAAAAGGAGCTCTCACTGCCTTCCGTGTTCAAGGGCACGATTGCCAGGATTGCCCGCTACACCCTGACCGCTATCGAGAAAGTCTTCCAGCGGCGGGTGAGGGTGAAACCCCTCTCTTACTACAAGAGCTGGGCGCAGGAACAACCTCTGCTCACGGCCTTCGCCAAAGATATGCAATTCTGGTTTAATAAAGCCATGAGAGACATAGGAGTGGGGATTGAAGACGGCAAGACCGTCCAGGCGTTTAAACAGCTGTGCCAGCAGCATGCGGCCGACTTCTGTGCCGAGAAGAAGATCGACCCGTATGCGCTGGCATGCGAGCTGTGGAACGTTGCACACAGTAAGGACGGAACGGCCGCATCAGTATTCTACCTGTTCCCGCTGGAAAGCGAGAAGATCATCGTCGAGCATGGTCTGGCGAAGAAGAAACAGACCATCCGCACGAAGGTGGTTGGCCTGCATTACCAGGTGCTCAACCCGCCCGTCCGCATGGAGTTGGATGTGGAAGTGGTGGAGTATGTGAAGCAGGTCAAAGACCGCGAAGTGGTCCAGACAGTGATCTGTGGAAAAGTCCCCCATCAGGTCCAGCCTAAACCGGGCTACCCCCAAGATATGCTGGCGGTGGTGGAGAGCAAATCCCTCCAGCCGCCCGTAGGCCGGTACCACGCCCGGTTAACACGGTGCGAAGGATCTGCATACACGGCGGAGCTTTGCCCTCTGGCGTAAAGCTTCTGCCTGAGCGGCATCGTTGACGACCTCATTGCCCTGAATGCCGGCGTGTCCCTCTACTTTGTGGAAGGTCACACTGACATTCAGGGCATTTTTTGTCGCCACGATCATGTCGCAGAGCGCCTGGATCTGCGGATTGTTCTTTCGCCACCCTCTGGCGAGCCACCCGATTGCCATCTTGCTGTCGGTGTAGATGTCCAGGTGGGTACCCGGTGCGCAGTGGTAGATCGCCTGATAAATGGCATAGAGTTCTGCTTCGTTGTTGGTGGCATATTCTAAACCGCCGCGAAGCAGTTCGCCATTCAGAAGAGCTGCCCAGCCGGCAGGACCAGGATTGCCGACGGAAGCGCCATCCGTGTAGACTGTCAAATCGGGAGAGTTTGTCATGGTCGAATTCCTTTCTGTCTGCAGTGCTTGATCGGCGCCATTATAGCACAAATGTTTCACTTGTCAACCATTTGGAACATTAATAAACCGACGCTTGTTGGGATGGACTTTCGACGTCGAAAGCTCATCCCGTTTTTTTTATTTTGGGAAGGCGCTATCGCGCATCTGAACACGGCTATCGCCGGATTTACCAGCGACAAATTGTCGCCCTGCGGTGATTTCTGTGCGGATACAGCTTTAGTTCAGAAGAAAGAGGAGCACATGAGCCTGTTAGATAGCATCGCTGTTTTACACAAGCAGGCGGACGATGCTGGGAGCGCGAACGAAGCTCCGGCCCGCCTGTACGACAAGCGTCGAGTGCGCCCAGATGACTGGGCCTTCCTGGTCCAGGCCATTGATACCGTGCATCCGGGCGAGTTCGAGCCGATTGACAACGCCATCCTCAACTCCTCCGTCAGCAAGAGCGGAGAGCGCAGCACCATTTTTGCCGTGAAGTCGACTTTCCCCACAAGCCAAACCATCACCATGTGGACCAGCGGAAAGGTGCTGGGCGATGGCATTGATCTGACCGAGATCATGGCCGCCTTTGAAAAGCTCAAGAGCGAAGCGGCAGAAGCAGTGGGGGCATAGGCTTTCCTTTCCCTGAGCTCCTGGGGCGTGCCCCAGGAGCTCCCTTCCGGGGACAGCAACGAGAATACGCCTTTCAACCCCCTCCTCTACCCACATTGTAGGCCCCGGACCTTTTGGATGACCGGTGGGCAGCACGGATATACGCCTCCCGACCCCTCCCCCTACCCACAAATTAATTGATCGAGACAGCCTTTACGGCAAACGTCCCCTGCCTTCACTGCTGGGTTAGTGGTGGTTGACATGTCGTCCACAGATCCAGGCGCTCTGCGACTGGATCTGTTTCAAGGCGAACTGCACCGGATCGAACGTTTCCGGGTCCACAGCCTGCAGGTCTTGCTGTGCGGCCGGCGCACGGGTTCGGGTATCTTCGGTTTGGGCTTCGAGAAGCTGCTGTAGCCGTACCCGCCGTTATTCAATGATTTGTAGTATTCGTTCCGCTGCTCCACCCATTTTTTTGACCGCCTGATCTTCTTCGGTCACCTCTTTTTGGGTCAGGGCGGGTTCAATCAGGTGGGCGGCCAGGCGGCGCAGACTGTGGATGTCGCCGCTGGCGAGCCGTTCATCGACATTGATTTTTTCGCGTCCCTGATCGAGCGGCAGCCGGTTCGGATAGCTGCGTGAGACAACCCAATCGCCCAGGTAATAGGGAATCCGCTGCCCTTTATCGAAAAGGAGCGCCTTCACATCCGGCCGGAAGTGAGGGCGCGGCCCGGCCACCGGCCTACCCGCCGACTGTACGGCGCGCTCCAGGGCCGCCCGGTGCAGATCGTCCGCCGGCGGACAGGCAGAAGCGCGCCTGGTCATCGCCCGCCTGCTCCAGACCTACCGCTTCGAACAAACCGAACGGAAAGTACAGATGCACATGGGCGCCACCCTTGAACCCAGCCCGGGAGTGTTCCTGCGGGTTACACGGAAACCAATCGCATGACTTACTTTGGTTTTTTACTGCTGTTTATCGGCCTGCCCCTGGTTCTGCTCCTGATTCTGAACCGGTTCGATGAGCGCCGCCGGAAGAGCGCTCCAGAATTCTGGCCGGCCAGAGCGATATGGCTGGCGATCGGCCTGCACGTGCTGCTGGCGGTGCTGTACACCACCCCCTGGGATAACTACCTGGTGGCCACCGGGGTATGGTATTACGATCCGAAGCTGATCTCCGGGGTGCTGTTGGGCTGGGTCCCGCTGGAAGAATATACCTTCTTCGTGCTCGAGACCCTGCTCACCGGGTTCTGGTGGTGGTTCCTGGCCCGCCGGCTGCCAACCCGAGGAAAATTCCGCCCACGCACCGGGCTTCGTATCGGTTCCACGGCGGTCCTGGGAGTGGTCTGGTTCGCGAGCCTGTCTCTGTTATTATCGGGTTGGGATCCGGGGACTTACCTGGGTCTGATCCTCGCCTGGGCACTGCCGCCCATCATGCTGCAGCTCGCCTTCGGGGCAGATCTCCTGTGGCACCACCGCAGACTGGTGCTGCTGGCTATCCTACCGCTGTATCTGTACCTCTCAGCGACCGACTCGCTCGCCATTACATCCGGCACCTGGACGATCGATCCCGGCCAATCCACGGGAATGTTGATCGGCAGCCTGCCGGTGGAGGAGGCGATATTCTTCCTGGTTACCGTCGTGTTGATCGGCTTCGGCCTGACCCTTTCGCTGGCGCGGCTCAGCGAAAGGCGCTGGCCTGTGCAGTTCCGGGCCTCCCTGCGAGAGCCGCTGCTGACGAACACCCCCTGGCAGGTGAAGTCAGATGGTCCCCAGTAACAGGCCCGGTTCTGTGTGAGTTCGTGGAACGATAACAGGCCCAGACGCCCAAGCTGATCGACATGGGTTTAACCGCATCTGAGGAGGCGAGCTTTGCTCGTCCTCCTCAGATGCGGTTTACGAGTAAACGTTGAAAATCAGGACCCTGCCTCTGTCTCAGCATCCGGGGTGATCTCCCAGCGCTGAAAGCGCCGGATGACGATATTCTCCCCCACCTGGTTGATCACCCGGCTGAGCATTTGCGCGACCGTGATAGCTTCATCGCGGAAATAGGGCTGGCGCAGGAGGACGTGCCGGTTCCTGTACTTCTCCAGGACCCCGGCGACAATGCGTTCGACGACCCTCTCGGGCTTCCCGGCCCGGCGTGCTTTCTCCGCGGCATCGCGCGCCAGCGCCTCCAATACCTCTTCGGGGAGGTCCTCATTGCTGACGTAGAGAGGGGCCTCGGCGGCGATGTGCAAAGCGAGTTCGTGGGCGAAATGCCGGAACGCCTCCGAGCGGGCCGCGAATTCCGTCTCGGTATTGACCTCCACCATCACGCCGATGCGCCCGCCGCCGTGGGAGTAGAGTTCGATCCTGCCCTGGCGGGCCTCCCGCTCCGCCTGCTTTTGCGCCCTGACCATGGTCCTCGCTTGCAGGGTTTCCAGCGCCGCTTCGTACCGCCCTCCACTTTGCTCCAGGGCATTGCGGCATTCCATGATCCCGGCCCCGGTCTCGCTGCGCAGTTGTTTGATGATATCTACCGTTATCGTCATCCTTCCCTTCCTTTTTTGTTCTTCCTCGCCTGCGCCGATGGATCGAGCGCCCAGAGGAAAAATGGGTGCGGATTACGCCGCACCCATCTTTCCTTCCAGAATGCTTCCCATGGATAAGTCGAAGCGTTGGCGGTGCCGCATCCTCGGTTCACCGGTCATCCGGAGCGGAAAGATCCTTTCGATCGCGGAACTCCTGCAGGGTCTGCCGCACCCAGTCGAGCTCGCTTTGATAAGCACCGGTGATGTTCGCCTGAATACGTTCCCACAGAAATCTCTCCCGCGGTGAGCGCTCTGGCCGGACCTGGGGTTTTAAGGCCTGGCCCTGGCGCATACGCAGTTGCGCCTCGATCTCGGCCTCATACTTCTCCAGCAAGGCCAGGACCTCCTCGTCCGATAAAAGCTCCGCCCAGGCTAGCTGGATCAGGAATCCATTGCGCAGTTCCGGCAGCTCCGGCTCCGCCTGCAGGCCGCGCCGCAGCTCGGCAAGCCCCTCATCCGTAATACTGTAGATCTTTTTCGCCGGCAGGCTCTCCTGCACCTCCACCCTGTGGGTGACCAGACCTTCCTTTTGCAGGGCGAGCAGGCCGGTATAGATCTGGTTGTTGTTTCCCGACCAGTAAAAAATGTCCGAATCGGCGATGAAGCGTTTCAGATCGTATCCGGACAGGGGCTTCCAGCTTAACAGTCCGAGAATCGCATGGCGGAGATCCATCGAAAGCCTTTCCTGATGGTTAATTCAAACATATGTTAATCATAACATATATACCTCGTCTGTCAAGGTGATCTTAAAAGCCAGGGTGTGGAGCCTGTTAACAGCTTCACACCCTGGCTTTTTACTTTCTTCAATATGAGTGGAAAAGATGATTTTTTGAGATTGACGGTAATAGTGCCAACCTCACAATGTGATCGAAAGTGCTTTCAGGAGAAGCGGTTAATCACTGCCACCCCCACTCCCTCAAAGCGATCCATCTCCATCAGCGCCCGGGGAGCCTCGTCCAGTGAGAGCGTTTTCCCGACCAACCGGCCGGGATCCAGCTCCCCGGCCCGGATCAGGTCGAACACCTGCCCATACCTGAAGGCCTGAATGCCGTGGCTGCCCAGGATCTCCAGCTCATGGGCGATCACGCGGTCCATGGGCACGACCGGATGGCGCTGGTCGGCCAGCAGCAGACCGACCTGGACATGCCTGCCGCGCTTGCGCAGGCTGGCAATGGAATTGAAACAGGTCTCCGGGCTGCCCAGGGCGTCGAGGGAGACGTGCGCCCCGCCCTCTGTGGCCTCGCGCACAGCTTTGGCGACGTTCGGCACCTCGCGCGCATTGATCAGCACCTGGGCCCCCAGGGAGCGGGCGTATTCCAGCTTTGCTTCCTCAATATCCACCGCCGCCACCAGCGCCCCCAGGGCTTTCGCGATCATGATGGCAGACAGGCCGACGCCCCCACAGCCGTGCACTGCCAGCCATTGCCCGGCGCTCAGGCGGCCCTGATCCACCACAGCCCGGAAGGAGGTCACGAAGCGGCAGCCCAGGCTGGCAGCGGTGACGAAATCGAGCTCATCCGGCAGGCGGACCAGATTGGTATCGGCGTAGTCCACCGCGACGAACTCGGCAAATGAGCCCCAGGCGGTGAATCCGGGCTGGAACTGGTGGTCGCAAACCTGGTGGTTGCCGGAGATGCACTGGGGACAGGTCCCGCAGCCGCAGACAAAAGGCAGGGTCACCCGGTCGCCGGGCCGCCAGCGGCGGATGTTTTTCCCGACCGCTTCCACCACCCCCGCCAGCTCGTGACCCGGGACGTGGGGCAGGCGGATGTCGGGGTCGTGGCCCATCCAACCGTGCCAGTCGCTGCGGCAGATCCCGGTGGCCTCAACCCGGATAACCACCCCCTGATCGCCGGGCGCAGGATCGGGCACATTCTGAATCGTAAATGGTTGTCCGAACTCTTCGAAGATCGCAGCTCTCATCGAACGTCACCTCCTTCTGCCAGCGTATTCAAATTAGAGAAACAGAGGCCAGGGCCGGTTTTAGTATACACCAACCGGGATCCACATCATATCCCCTGTGCTAACTTCTACCCCGCGAATACGGAGATCTTAATATCATTGCCTGCAGGAGGACAAGCCATGCCAGCCCGGGTCAAACTCATCCTGCACCGCTTTCACCCATCCGCCTTCCTGTTCAGCATGCAGTTGCTGCTGCTTGCCCTTTATGCCGTGTTCGACGATCCTCAGGCCGAGCGTTCTCTGGTCCATCTCTTCGGTATCCTGATCCCGATGCTGGTGGTCTGGGTGGTACACAGCAGCCCGGCGATCGACTGGATCGCCAGGGTCCTGGCAATCCCGGCCTTCGCCCTGTCGCTCATCTCCCTCGTACTCCCCAGCTCAGACCTGCTGATCTGGATTATCCTGCTGGAGGCCCCGCTCTATCTTTACGCCGCCTTCAGCCTGACGGCATACATGCTGGAAGACTATGAGGTCACCACTGACGAAATCTACGCGGCCGGGGCCACCTTCACCATGCTCGCCTGGGCTTTCGCTTACCTGTTCCTGGTCTGCCAGTCCTGGGCTCCGGGCAGCTTCATCAGCAGCGTCAACCCCGGGTCCACACTCTCATTCATCGACCTGTTGTTCTTGAGCTTCACCAACCTGTCCTCGGTCGGGTTGAGTGATATCGTGCCCACCAGCACCACCGCCCGGGTGCTGCTGATGTTCGAACAATTCATCGGGGTGGGGTACGTGGCCGTGGTGGTCTCCCGGCTGGTCGGGTTGACCATCCAGCGCAGGGAGCGCCGCCGTCATTAACGATAATAGACAGTAGAGTGGAACGCCTTCGGCGCTCCACTCTACTGCAGGGTCTTACAGGTATATGAAATCTACAAAACCCGACCGCTAGCGGTCCGTGCAGGAACAGCAGGGATCGATTGAAGCCTGGATCAGGGGGAGGTCGGCCAGGGCCTGCCCCCGGACCATGGCGGGGATGGCTGGGATATTGACGAAAGAGGGGGTGCGGATTTTGACCCGTAAAGGTGTGTCGCTTCCGTCGGAGGCGACGTAATAGAGCACTTCTCCCCGAGGCGCCTCAGAGCGAGCCACCGCCTCGCCGGCCGGGATAGACGGCATGGGGTCCTGGATACGGATCGGCCCGGCAGGGAGATTTCGGAGCGCGGTTTCGATCAGGCGCACCGACTCCAGCATCTCCAGCGCGCGCACCACCACCCTGGCCTCCACGTCACAGCCATCGGAGACCACCATCTGGAAGTCCAAATCCTGGTAAGCGGCATACGGCAGGCTGTGGCGAATGTCCTCCCGGATGCCCGAGGCGCGCGCCAGGGGGCCGACGACGCCGTACGCCAGGGCGGTCTCAGGGGACAGGAGCCCGATGCCCCGTGTGCGCGCCTTGACCGTGGCGTCCCGGGTGAAGATCGGGATCACGGCCTTTTCGAGCGCAGAACGCACCGCACCTGCTGCGGACAGGATACCTTCCGGATCGGTGATATCGCGCCGCACACCGCCCAGGGCGATCATGCCATAATTGACGCGGTTCCCAGAGATGGCCTCCAGGATATCCATTACCCGCTCTCGGAGCTGGTAGATCTCCATGAACATGCTGCGGTAGCCGATGACCTCGGATGCAATGCCGGCCCAGAGCAGGTGGGAGTGCAAGCGTTCCAGTTCCGCCAGAATGGTACGGATGTAGCGCGCCCGGGGCGGCGGTTCCAACGATGCGATGCTCTCCACCGCCATGGCAAATGTCATGGCATGCACGTTGGAACAGATGCCGCATACGTGTTCCACCAGGGTCAGGTCCTGGACGTAATTGCGCTGTTGTGCCAGCAGTTCGATCGAACGCATGACAAAGCCGATCTCAACCTGCGCCTCTTCGACGACTTCACCCCGGCAGGAGAGGGTCAGCTTGTAAGGTTCTTCTAGCGCAGGGTGAAACGGCCCGATGGGCAGCCTGTAGGGCATCTCACACCTTCCTTTCTTGCCTGGCGGCCGCTCCACCGGGACGGCGGAAGAAGCCCTCCGGCACCTCGGGCGGCCGCACCAGGCGGCGCGGGTCCGGATGGCCGTCGAACTGGACAGCAAACAGGTCGTGGATCTCGCGCTCGATCCAGTTCGCCGCGGGCATGGCAGCAGCAATCGAAGGGAGATGCCCACCGCGGGTCAGGTAGCGCAGGTTTAGGGCCGTTCCATCCAGCAGGTAGTGATCGATCACCCAGGTCTCGCCGTCCTCCCGGGCGATGGCGCTCAGGGTAGAAAGGCGGGCGCCGGCCCCCCGCAGCAGTTCGGCCGCGGCAACCGGGTCCAGGGCGGGTGCATCCACCCAAACCCCATCCGGCCTGACCTTCCAACCATCAGAACCGGCGAGTTTCTGCAACAAATCTTCCACCGTTTTCTGCTCCATTCTAATCACCCCCTCCGCCCAGACCGGCTTTCAGAAGCTGGCTGTACGCCCTCTGGCGGCAGCGCTCGCAAAGCGGGTGATCGTCTGGGGAGACGACCGCGCCCTTTTCGGTGTGGAGCAAGCGCGCCAGGGCTTCGGCGGGCAGGGGGAGGATCTCAGCCCCGCAGCGGGTGCAGTGCTGGTAAGGGACCCTGTGCTCGACCCGCTCTTCCTGCCGCTTGCGGACGAGACGAACAGGGCTTTCGATGAAGCTCAGGGCGCTCATGCGGCAGTATTCTACGCAGCGGCCGCAATAACAGCACCGGCCGGCATCGTACGTCCAGCTCCCCTGCCCCTGGCCTTGCTCCAGGCGCAACGCGCCCGGGGAGCATACGTAGACGCAGGCGCCGCACAGGACGCAGAGGCTGGCGTCGTGCGCCAGCTCACCCCGATAACCGGCCGGACAGTCCACAGGGGTCTCCGGCTCGAGGCTTCTGGGCTGCGACGAAAAATTGCGCAGGATCAGGTTAAAAATATTCATCGACGTTCTCGTTTACCAGGCAACCGGCCAGGGTTGCGTGTAAAGGATCATTGGCTGCGATTTCCCGGCCACATCAAAAGATCAGGGCAGCCGCGAAAACCAGGGCCGAAGCAGCCGCGCCCCAGGTCCAGTAGAAACGGAAAGCGTGCTGCACTTTCAGACGGGCGGTGGCAGCCGAAACCAGGCTTGCCAGCGCCACCACCAGGATCGAGCCCAGCAGGTAAAGCAGCAGCCGCAGCCAGGGGGCGCTCACCGGGCCGAGGAAGAGCAGGGCGATCACCCCGGACAGCGCTGCCAGCTCGAGCGCATGGGTGAGCTCGAACAGGGCCAGGGGCAGGCCGTTGAACTCCACGTGCACACCGCCCACGATCTCCTGCTCTGCATTGGGGATCGAAAAGGGGTTCATCTTCAAACGAGCCAGAAGCGCCGTAAAGAGAGCGATGGCAGCCAGCACGGTCACAGGACCAATGGGAGCGTTGGCGAAGTCTTCCAGGCGAAACGAGCCCAGGTACAGGGCCATGGCGATCAGCGCGCTGATAAAGGGCAGGTTATAGGCCAGCGAGAGCAGGGCCTCGCGGGCAGATCCCACCTGAGAATAGATCGAGGGGGTGGCAAACCCCGCCAGCACATCCACCAGCGCGGGCACCTCGAGCAGGAAAACCAACAGGATCAGGTCGCCGGAGAGGCTGAGCCCCGGCGCACCGGAAACCGGCAGCAGGGCCAGGGAGAACACCACGGCGATCAGGCCGAAGAGCGGGAGGCCGTAGAACAGGGCCGGGTGGAGGCCGCGCGGCAGCAAAGCCTGCTTCCCCACAAGTTTGAAGAAATCAAAGAAAGGCTGGTAGAAGGGCGGCCCCTGTCGGCCTTGCAGGCGGGCGGTGAGTTTGCGGCTCAACCAGGACAAAAACCAGGCGAGAACTGTGCCGCCCAGCAAACCGGGCCAGACCAGCAAAGCGAACAGAGTGTGAAGCAGAGAGTCAGCCATGCCGCGCCTCCTGCTGCGAACGGGTCTTTCCCTGCTCGAGCAGACCCGCCGCCGTGCGGATGGCCTCCAGGATCGAGCCCGGCCGCGGCGGGCAGCCGGGCACGTACAAATCTACCGGGATCACCTCCTCGGCGGAGCCGACGATGGTCGGGCTGCCCGCGAAGATATTCCCGCTGGCCGGGCATGAGCCAATGGCGATCACGGCTTTCGGCGCGGGGATCTGGTCGTAGACCTGCTTGACCAAGTCGCGAGTGCGCAGGGTGATCGGGCCGGTGAGAAGCAGGATATCGGCATGCTTGGGGCTGCCCTGCAGCAGCGCGCCTGCCTGCTCGGCATCGTAGCGTGGGCAGAAACAGGGGCCGATCTCGATATCACAGCCGTTGCACGAGCCGCTGTTGAGCCGAAACACCCAGGGCGAGCGCCTGCGCGAGATATTGATCAACCGTGTAAGAATACCGGGCATAGAAATCACCTCCCGCTAAAACCGGGTAAGAGCGCCGGGACAAAACAGACCAGGGCAAGCACCGCGATGCCCACCAGGAAGGTGAGACGCACCCAGGGGAGGGGGGCCGCAGCAGCCCGGCCGGCTTCGGCCGGCCGGCCGAGCCAGACCCGGTGAATGGCGCGTATGTAGTAGAACAAAGCCAGGGCCGTAGCGGCCGCCATTGCCACGGCCAGGGCCGGGCCTCCAAGCTCGATCCCACTCAGGTAAAGGCGCCAGCGGCCGAGGAAACCCAGGAAAGGCGGGACGCCGATCATCCCCAAAGCCCCGGCGATAAAGGCTGCCCCCGCCAGAGGCCGCCGAACGGCCAGGCCGCGCTCGTCGAGGGTCAGGGGGCGCTTCAGGTCCAGCTCAGCCACCCCGACCGCCCCGAAGAGCAGGAACTTACAGAGAGCATGGGAGAGCGCGCCCAGCAAGGCCCCCAGCAGGCCCCCGGCCGTGCCGGCTGCCAGACCGAGCAGCAGGTAGCCCATGTCATCGATGGTCGAAAAGGCCAGCATACGGCGCAGGTTGGTCTGCGCCAGGGCCAGAAGCGCGCCGCCGTACATGCATAACAGCGCCAGTGCGACCCAGATCCCCTGGAGCCCGTCGAAGATCCAGGGTGCCTCCACCCGCAGCAGCGCCAGCTCCCCGAACTCGGCCATGTCCAACAGCGAGATCACCAGGACAGCCGTCATGGGAGAGACCCGCCCGGCCAATGGAGGCAGCCAGAAGGAGAAGGGCAGGATGGCGAGTTTGAGGGCAAAACCCAACAGGATCAGCGCCACGGCTGCGGTCCCGCCTGCCGCAACGGAATGGGCAGAGGCTTCGCTGAAAAGCCCGCCCAGGGCCATGCCGGCCGCGACCAGGATCGAGCCGCCGACGACAACCGGCAGGAAGAGCCGGCCGGAAGGTTGGTCTTGCCGCCAGACCAGGGCAGCGATGAGCAGCGCGGCGACGTCCAACAGCACCACTCGCCAGATGGCAGTTGGACCCCAGACCCCGGCCACGATCAGTGCTGCGCTGGACAAGTTGATCCAGATGAAATGACGGCCCTGGGAGATCTGCCGGGCATAGAGGGTAGAACCGAGTGTGATCAGGGCGGCTACCGCGGTAAAGGCGGCGCGCCAGTCCAGACCGGTGTTTTCCATTAGCGCCATATTCATCCTCCGGAGGCCAGCCACACCAGCAAGAAAACCAGGGCCGACGCGGCAACCACAGGCAGCAGCGGGCGCTGCTCGAAACCTTCGGCAACCGCCCCCAGGCGACGCGCCACCCCGTTCATCGCCTGCCAGAGGCGGATGTAGAATGGATCAGGATCCAGGGCTCGCAGGGCCGGCTCGAACGCCTCCCCGGCGAACTCGGAAAAGTCCTCGGGCCCCAGGCGGTTATCTTCCGGAAGCGGGTCGCCGCCGGTGTAGACCGGTGTGCCCTGGTTCGAGGGGCGGGTGAAGGCGTAAACCAGGATTGCCAGGAGAAGCGCCGCCCCGGTCAGGAGCGCGCCGGTCGTGACCGGCACCCCGGCGCTCCCGCTCTGAAGCCCGAGGAAGGTCATCTCCAGCCCCGGGGAGAAACCCATGGCCTGCGCCGCCGGCGCCGCGACCCAGCGCACCAGGAGCTGAGGTGCCACCCCAAAGAGCAGGCAGGCGCCCGCCAGTACGCCCATCCCTGCCAGCATGCGCGGCGAAGCATCGTGAACATTCTTTTCGGCCAGGGCTGCAGGGAGTTTGCCGTAAAAGACATTGACCGTGGCCTTGAGAATGTAGAAGGCTGTGAAACTGGAGAACAACCAGGCGATCAGCAGCACGATCCAGGCGCCGGATTCCAGCGCGGCGTCGAACAGCAGCCATTTGGTTGCGAAACCGTTGGTCAGCGGCACACCGGCGATAGCGGTCGAGGCCAGCAGCCAGATGCGGGCCGTACCGGGCATGCGCGCCGCCAACCCGCCGAGCTGACGCATATCGCGAGTGCCGGCTGCGTGCTGTACCGCCCCGGCGCAGAGAAACAGGGTCCCTTTGAACAGGCCGTGGCTGAAGACGTAAAAGGTCCCTGCCAGGGCCCCCAGGGGCGTACCGATCCCGAAAGCGGTCAGGATGTAACCGAGCTGGCTGATGGTGGAAAAGGCCAGCAGCCGTTTAAGGTCGGTCTGGACCAGCGCGAACAGCCCCCCGACGACGATTGTGACACAGCCCAGAGCCATGAGGATCACGTTCCAGGAGGGCTGCCAGGGGGTGATGGAGTACAGGCGGGCGACCAGGTACACCCCGGCTTTCACGTAGCAGGCGGAGTGCAGCAGGGCCGAAACCGGCGTCGGAGCATTCATCGCCTCGGGGATCCAGGTGTGCAGCGGGAACATGACCGACTTCGCCATGGCCGCCACCAGGAAAAGTAAGAAGATGCCGGTGTTGAATTGGGTGACCAGGGCCGGGTCGGTCCAGGAAAATGTGCCCGAACCGTGGTAAAGGAGCAAGATGGCAATCAGCAGCGCATAACCGGGGATATGTGTCATCAGAAGCACTTTGCGCGCCCCCCGGGCGGCTTCGGGCTGCTGGTACCAGAAACCCACCAGGAGATAAGAACACAGGCCGATCACTTCCCAGCACAGGTAGGCAGCCAGCAGGCTCTGGGAGGAGACCAGCCCGACCAGCCCGGCGATGAACACCAGCATCAGGCTGTAAAACCGGGTCGCCCCGGGTTCGTCGGCCATGTAATCGATGCAGTAAAAGAGGATTGCGCTGCCAATCCCGGAGGCGATCAGGGCAAATAAGAAGGAAAGCCCATCGATATAGAGGCTGAAAGCCGATTCGGCCTGCCAGGGCAGGAGGTCCAGGGCAATCGTCTCCCCCCGCTGGACGGCCGGAGCCAGGCTGAGCACAGAGGCCAGGGCTCCAAGCCCAAAGAAAAAGGCGATCCAGCCCTTCGCGCGCGCCGACAGCAGCCTGGACAGTAACAACTGTACGAGCACCCCTGTCAGCAGGATAGTCAAAGAAAGGCCAGCCAGAGCGTTCAAAGCTCACTCTCCAGGCGCAGGGTGTGGCGCTCCTTGCGCCTTATTGACAACTGCTCAACCGCCAGCGATTGGCGGGAAAAAAGAGATCGTATCGTTAGGGTTCAAGCGCGTCCCTGCTCCGTCCAGGCTGCGGTAATCCTGCCCATTCACCAGAATGATGCACAGGCTCCCGAAACCGTCATCGCCGGGCGAAACCCACTTCGCGAACTGGCTCCCGTACTTGCGGGTTAAAGACTCGATCAGCCCGGCGAGATCCTCCACCGGCTCCGGCCAGGTCTCTTCTTTTTTTCCGGTTACTTCTCGCAGGGTGGCAAAGTATCGCAGGATCATTGAGTCACCTGTAAGAGAAGGGGCCTGGAAACCGTTTCACCTTTGCTTGTTGGCTGCCTGGCGTAACCAGGCAGCCAACAAGCTCATTCACCTGAAAGCACGGACCAGGCGGGAAGGCGGGTCAGGCCAGAGAAAGCTCCTGAAGCTTCTCGGGGAGGGGCACACCTTCGGCATCCCAGCCACGCAGGTTGTAATACTCGGGGAGCATCTGGTCGAGACGACTGACCTCGCCCTTGGAAGGCCCGGCGGGGATCGGGTTCTTCAGCAGGCGTTCGGGGAGCGTATCGAACTCTCCGGTCACGCCGGCCTTGAGGTTGAACATCCGCTCCAGGTTCCAGATCCGATCGCCGGCCTTCATGAAATCTTCGGTGGAGTATTCCACCCCGGTCACCGCGGACAGCAGAGCGGCCAGCTCCTCCGCACCGATGCCGAAGGTGGTGAACAGGCAGGAGCCGGTCGAATCCAGGGCGGCGGTCAGGTTCTGGAAGGTGATCACCAGCTCCGGCTTACCCTCGGTGGCATGCTGGTCGTATTTGACGGGCACGCCCAGCACTTCAGGTGAGATGGTATAGCCGCGCACGTGGCAGCCGCCGCGGTTGCTGGTGGCGTAGTGCAGGCCAATGCCCTGCACCCCACGCGGATCGTAAGCGGGCATCTCCTGCTTCTTAACCGACATCGAGTATTCAGGGTGACCGTACCGCTCGGCGAACCGGTAGGAGCCCAGGGCGAGCTGGTCACCGATGCCCTCGCGGTTTGCGATCATCTCCACCAGCCTGACCATAGTCTCCGCATCGCCAAAGCGAATGGCCATCCCGCCGGTGTCCTGAGGGGTCAGGATGCCAGCTTCGTACAGGTCCATGGCGCATGCGATGGTAGTAGCGCAGGAGATGGTGTCCAGCCCCAACTCGTTACAGAGATGGTTGGCCTTGATCACGGCATCCATATTGTCAATGCCGCAGTCGGCGCCAAAGCCCCAGGCGGTCTCATACTCGGGGCCCTCGGTCTCGCAGGCGTACTTGGGGTTGGTCACCTTGACGACACGGCCGCAGGAGATCACACAGGCGTAGCAGCCTTTCGGACGCACCAGGTACTTCTCGGTCAGGGCCTCGCCGCCGAGCTTGTCGGCTGTGGGGAAATAACCCTCGTGGAAGTTGCGGGTGGGCAGCGAGCCGACACTGTTCAGGATGTTCACCAGGACGTCCGTCCCATAGGCGCGCAGGCCTGTGCCGCCTACCGGGTGCTCCATGATCTTTTTACGGGCCACCATGACGGCTTTCTCAAATGCCTCTGGGTTGGCCACTTCCAAGGGATTTGTGCCGACAACCACCACCGCTTTGAGCTTCTTGGAGCCCATCACCGCACCGACGCCGGAACGCCCGGCCGCGCGGTGCATCTCGTTCATAATGCTGGCGAAGAGCACCAGCTTCTCCCCGGCAGGGCCAATACAAGCCACTTTGGCCTCTTCATCTGTCTCGGCGCGGAGCAGGTCGGTGGTGTCGAAGACGTTCTTCCCCCATACACCGGAGGCGTCTCGCAATTCCACCTGGTCATCTCGGATCCACAGATACACGGGAGTCTCGGAAGCGCCTTCGAAGACGATCATATCGTAGCCGGCGAATTTAACCTCCGAACCAAACGAGCCGCCAGAATTCGAAGCGGCCACGGTTCCGTTGAGGGGGCCCTTGGTGACCACGTCATAGCGCCCCATCGAGGGAGCCATGGTGCCGGACAGAGGGCCCGGGGCAAAGATCAATTTGTTCTCCGGACTGAGGGGATCCACTCTGGGGTCCACTTCATCCATCAGGAGTTTGGTGGCCAGGCCGCGGGCGCCGATGAAAAGCCTGGCATCATTCAGATCGGTCGGTTCTTTGGTGATTTTGCGCGTGGTTAGATTCACGCGCAGGATGGTTCCAGTCCAGCCAAACATTACGCCACCTCCTGGAAAGCTTCCTTGAATTTCTGGGCGAAAGCCTTCTTCCGCGAGCGCGTGGAGATGCTCTCTTCGATGTATTCGATCGCATGGACCGGGCAAGCAGCCACGCAAGCCGGGTCGCCCTCGCAGGTATCACACTTCATAATGCTGTCGGTCACGCTGTCATAGATCGCGTTACCGAACGGGCAGGCCTGGACGCACATGCGGCAGCGGATACATTTGGCTGCATCGTAATTCACCAGGGTCTCACCGAATCTACGGTTCATCGCCCCGGTCGGGCAGACGCTGACACAAGGAGCATCATTGCACTGTTGACACATCATCGGCACAGAGATGCCCTCGCGCTCCCAGCTATAAACGTGTATGCGGGACGCTGCCGGACGAATGCGCTGCTCTTTCTTAAAACTGCATGCCAGCACACAGTTCTTGCACCCGGTACATTTATCCGGGTGAATCATGATAATTTTCGCCATTGACACGCCTCCTTGGTCGAGGGGATGATTAGAGGGTTCTTTCACCGACAATACAAGTTTATGCCTGCAAGCAGGAATAAACCACCGGAGAGAGACCAGTGTTTCCCTCGGTCAAAGGACGGGTTTTGGCAAATTTTTTCCTATCCGAAAGTATGGGTTTGATCAGGATTGGGCGAGCCTGCTCTGAATGGACTTGAGCAGGGCGAGGAGATGCGCCACTTCCCCCTGGTACAGGAAGTCATCCGCCCCGGAAACAAGGGCCGGAAGGCGTTCGTCCGGCTGGTTCCCGATCACCACCACAGCCGGCCTGGAGGGCAGGTAATGCAGGGCCGCGATCACCACGGCCTTGATCTGGTTCAGCGTGCGCTGCGGCGGAGTTTCACCGGTTTTAGATGCCAGGCGCTGCCCTTTGAAACCGGGCAGACCCCAGTTCAGAAAAACGATATCGGGGGCGTAGCCGGGGGCATCGCGCAGGAGTTCGCCCACTCGCCTGGCCTCATAGATGACCTCGATATGCTCTTGCTCCTGCAAAAACAGGCGCAAAGCGGTGCGAGCGGAAGCGCGCTGGTCAGCGATGATGATGCGCATAACAGGAGCCTGTGGTCAGGAGGCGGGGTCGACCAGGTTGTGCTTTAGGCTGTATAGGATCGCCTCTCCACGGCTGCGGGTGTTCAGTTTCGAGAGAATATTTGAAACGTGGAACTTTACCGTGGACAGGCTCAGCGTCAACGCCTCGGAGATCTCCGCGTTGGTCTTCCCCGCCACCATGAGCGCCAGGACCTCCTTTTCCCGGGGGGTGAGCTGCACATCCTGGTAATGCGCGATGGGGGCCGCCTGGAGGAGGAGATCGGAGAGTTCGGGCGAGAGGATCGTGTTCCCAATGTGAGCAGAGCGGATGGCGTTGGCCAGTTCAGCGGCGCTGGCGGTCTTCAGAATGCAGCCGGAAGCGCCGGCCTGCAGGGCGTCGTGGATCAACTGCGCTTCCGAAAAGCTGGTGAGGGCGATCACCCGTGTTTCTGGAAAACGCCTGCGGATCTCTGCCGTGGCGCGGACACCATCCATGGCGGGCATGATGAGATCCATCAGAATGATATCGGGCTTTACTTGCTCGGCCATGCGGACGGCCTCCAGGCCATTGGACACCTCACCCACCAGTTCGAGGTCTTCGAATGCCAGGAGGAACATGCGCAGTCCGGTGCGCACCACCGAATGGTCATCGGCGATCAATACACGGATTGGGTTCATGAAGTTTGATTATCCTCCTCCGACTGCCAGAGGACGTGAATCTGGGTACCGCAGTCGATCTGGCTCTCGATCCTAATGGTCGCGCCGATGGACTGGGCGCGTTCTTTCATAATCTTCACCCCGAAATGTCCGCCGTCTTCCTGGGTCTCGTCAAAACCACAACCGTCATCGGCAATAAAGAGCGCGGCCCAGGAACACTGGCCGCGGGAATCAGGCGGGCTGCAGTCCAGACGCACCTCGATATGCTCAGCCTGCGTGTGCTTGGTGATATTGTTCAGCGCTTCCTGGGCAATGCGGTAAAACGCCAGGCGCACCTCCACCGGGAGGAGCGGCTGCCCGTTGATGCGCAGCTCGACCGGCTTGCGGATTCTGCCTGAGACAGCCTCGGTGAGCTGCCGGAAGAGCTGGTCGAGGCGAGTCTCCTCCAGGGCATGGGGCCGCAGCTCCAGCAGTAAGGAGCGCATCTCCGCCAGGGCGCCGTGGGTGAGCTGCCGGATCTCCTCCAGGCCTTGCAGGCCGGCCTCCTGGTTGCGCTTCCAGATCCTGGGGAGCACCTCGGCGATCAGGCTGGCGGAGAAAAGATTCTGGGTGACCGAGTCGTGCAGCTCCCGGGCCAGGCGGTTCCGCTCTGCTGCGACCGCGTTCTGTTCGATCTGCAGGCGCAGGCGGGCGTTCTCGATCGCCAGGGCAGCCTGCAAGGAGAAATCTCGTGCCAGGGCCAACTCCTCCTCGGAGATCCTGCGCGGCTCTTTGTAATACAGGGTGAGCACACCGTAGGCCTCGGAACGCAGGAGCAGGGGGATCGACAGGATGGACGAGAAATCCTTGACCAATAACCGGATCACCTGCGCCAGGGGCTGCTCGCTGAGGGCGGGGTCCTCCGCCAGCGCCAGGACATCTTCGAAATACACCGGGTTCTGGGTGAGCATGGCCCTCCCCGTGGCCGAGATACCCAGCGGAATATCAGCGGTGCGAATGTACTCGTCCTCCAGCCCGACCGCGGCCTGGATGGAGAGGATACCGTTGAGCTGCAGGCGGTAGATGGCCGCGGCGTCGGCATCCAGCAGCGGGCAGGCCTGGTTGACGATGTGGGTCAGGATGGTATCGATGGGCAGGTTGGAGTTGAGGATCGCCAGCGTTCCGCGCAGGCTTTCGGCAATTTGCCAGCGCCGTTCTAACTCCTGTACGGATGGGGGGGGAGGCGAGGAGCCGGATTCAGTCATGGTTTACAATCGCTATTGCTTTATTATACGCGAAGCCGGGTGATTCCATCGCGCCTGAATGGAGAGGATTCGCATACGGCACCAGGACGGGTGTGCCCCTCCGGGAGATAGTATAATCAGTCATCGCGCCCGCGACCGGGCCATTCAGCATGAAAAATATCATTCCCCTCCATGATATTCGCGCCCTGTACGACCGCTTCGATGCTCCGGTGACGGCCCTGGACTGCGGGCAGAAATGCGCGCCGCATAACCCGAGTGGCAAGCCTTTCTGCTGCGACATCTGCCACGCGGTCCCGGCCGTCTACCGGCAGGAATGGGCTTACCTGCGGAAGCACACGGATCTCTGGCACAAGTGGCGCGGGGATGAATGCGCTGAGGAACCGGTCGACCCTACGGCCTGCTCTATATGAGTTTACGGGAGGGCAAACAGCGAGCATTCGCGCCTGCGGGACGGAGAGATGGGCTGACCATCGCTTCCATCGCCCGGGCCGATCGGCTGGCGGATACAGGCCACGAAAAGCGCCGGATAGTTTTTTACGGGGTTATATGAAGCACCGCCGCCGTTACGCCCCTGCGGAAGTTCACCGAAGCCCTGCACCGCCGGCTGATCCAACAGGCGTTTGAATCCAACCGCCGGATGCGGAGCGTACACCCCCACCTGCGCCGGAAGCCGATCCCTGCCGTTCAGGGCATACAGAATGCCGTCGTAGACCCAGGGCGAAAGGTTGCGCCCGCTGGCTGTCCCTTCCCCGTAAACCGGCGGGGTGAAGCGGAAGATCATCTCCCGGATCACCGCTTCGCTCACGGACTGGTGCGGCCGGGACAGGCTGCGCTGCAGGGCCAGATCGTAGGGGGTCAGCACCTGCAGGGCCACGACCCGGTAGGCGGGCAGGCTGCTCTGGCGCTTTCGGGCCTGGTTGAGGGCCTGATCCCAAAACGCCAGCGTCCGGGAGCGGGATTTCACCCCGGAGTGGGTCTTATCGGCGATGACCAGGCGAGGCGGGCTGTCCGCCAGGCGCTCGATCAGCTCCGCGCGGGCGCGCTCGTCCGCCTGGGCCATGAGCGCAGGGTCGGCGTGTACATCCGCATAAGTAATGCCTCGCTCCCGGGCCAGGGCATGCACGGCAGGGTCGAGGCCGGTGGCGCAGGTCTCCGACTCGCCGGCGATCTCGGCCAGGTTGCGGGCGAGCGTGCTTTTGCCGCTGCCCGGCAGCCCGACCATCACCACCAGGGTGGGCTGCTCGGCGACTGCAGCCAGCGGGTCGCCGCCCGGATCGAACGCCGGGCGGGATGGGACGGACTCCGCCCGGAGCGCCAGGTCTGCGAAGCAGGGATCAGGCTGCTTCACGTCCCCCTCCCCGCGCATGCGGCCCAGATCGTCGGCCAGGTTGAGCGCCGGCAGAAGCCAGGCCAGATCGGGGTTGTAGGCCAGCACCCGCGCCCAGCGCTCCCGTCCTTTAGAGGCAGCCGCGCCGGTGTATAGATCGTTCAGGGCGGCGTCGTGCAGGGCGATGGCCGCCAGGGTCGGGTACAGCGTACCGGCAGCGTGCATCTCATCCAACTCCCCCTGCTCCTGCAGCCATTCCAGCGCGCGCAGCACCGACCAGGATGGGTGGCCCGTGAAGCGGGCTTTTTTGGCATCGACATCCTCCTGGCGCGCGTCCGGCTTGCCCAGGTCATGTCCGATCGCCGCCCGCCGCAGCGCACCGGCCCACGGCTCAGGAATGGGGATGCGAAAGGATGGCCTCGGCCCGGTCGGTGACCATGGCGGTGTGGCGCAGCACATCCCCCTCCAGGTGGTAGGGGTTTGGGTTGCCCTGGCTGCCGTGTTCGCACTCCGCCAATCGTCCGGTCAGTTCCGGGCCGAGCTGCTGGCGCAGCCCCGGAATCGCCTGATCGGGCAGCCGGACGCAGGGGTGGGAAAAGCCGTCCAGCCCGGACTGGGGGAGTTTGGTTTTGCAGCTCATCTATTCAGTCCCTTCAGCAAGATAGCTCGACCAATAGCGGGTGACGATCCGGGCCGCCTGTTTGCGCAAAGAACGGAAGACCGGGTCGATTTCGGATAGGGAGCGGTCAGGGGTGCGGTCATGCCAGGCGAGGAACTCCCTAACCTCAGCCTCTGCCAGCCGTTGCGCCTCGCCCAGGGCCAGATCGCCATTGCGCAGGGCCAGCAGGTCATCCCGGCGGATGCTCTCATATCCCGCGCCGCCGTTGGCGTAGACCTCCTGCCCGAAGCGCAGGAAAAAGATGCCGTTCGACAGGCTCTTGCGGGCGGCGCGCTCGTTCCCCTGCTGCTGCAGGCACTCCTGGCTCTCATCTATATAGCGGCGGGCGTACCCCAGGGTGGCCTTGCGCCAGGACTCGGTGGAGAGGTAGCGCAGCGGGTTCTCCCGCAGCGCGAGCAGCAGATCACGCACCTCCGGGTCGGGGATCGAGACCGCCCACTTCGGGGCAAAGAGCTTGACCGTGAACTCGATCTTCGCGACGGTTATGCGCTCGACAAAATCGATGAAATCCCGGCCGGTAAGGTCCACCGTCCAGTCCCCACTTTGGGCGGGATAGAACTCCTGGCCAGGCAGCCGGTCAGCCCGGCAGGGATACAGGACGTGGAGCGGACTTGGGATACACAGCGCCTCCGCATCTACATCATGGACCGGTGGAATGCACATGCCGCGCGCCGCAGAGCCGGTCAGCATCCAGCCGAGGACCGCCGCGCCGGGCGGCAGCCGGTCTGCCAGCGCATGCACCGACCGGCGTACGTCCCCGAGTACGGCCTCATCCGGCTGCCAGGCTGAACCGGACAGCGGGTAGGTCTGGGCGGGTGGACAGTTGGAAGGGGATGGGCAGGACATCGGCACAACCTGATCTGTGTTTGGATGACGCCGCAGGGCGTCAGGGTTCGGCTTCCCTGATTAGACGGGCAGGCCGAGCTTAATGCACTTCGTTTGCGCCCTGCCGGGAACTGGAGAGAGCCGGACGATGAAGGCTGAACAGCCATACGCCGACAAGACATACTATGAAATTCTGGGCGTGCCGGAAGATGCCAGCCTGGAAGCGATCCGGTCGGCCTTCCGCAAGCTGGCCCGCCAGTTCCACCCGGACGTCAATAATGCTGCGGACGCGGAGGAGCGATTCAAAGCGATCAACGAAGCCTTCTCGGTCCTCAGCGACAGGGATAAACGCGCCGATTACGACTGGAAGCTGAAAAACTCCCGCCCGGCGCGCGATCCCGATCCACCCCCGCCTCCTTCACCCGGCAGGCGGGAGCGCGGGGGAGCGGCCAGGCCGCCCGATCCGGGACTGGACGTGGAAGCCTCCGTCAACGTCTCCTTCGAGACGGCCATGGGCGGCAAGGCGCTCCAGGTGCAGTACCGCCGCATGAAGCCCTGTCCGGCCTGTCACGGCCGGAAAACGGTCTTCAACGTGCGCTGCCTGAAATGCAAGGCGACCGGCACGACCTCCGTGGATGACCTGATTACGATCTCCATCCCGGCAGGGGCGGAGGATGGCACAGTCCTGACCTTCCCCGGCGCGGGGAACATCAGCCCGGAGAACGGTTACGCCGGGCGTCTGATCCTGACCCTGCGGGTCGAAACCCACCCCTTCCTGCGGCGCGAGGGGGATGACCTGGTATGCGAAATCTCGATCCACATGGTGGACGCCGCCCTGGGTACGCAAGTGACCATCCCGACGCTGGACGGCGAGCGCGCCATGTTGATCCCGCCGGCCACTCAGCCCGGATCGGCCCTGCTGCTTCCTGGATTCGGCGTCGGCGGGCGGGGCAACCTGCGGGTGATCGTGCATGTGGAAATCCCCCGCCAGAACTTTATCCAGACCCCCATTCTGAAACTCTACAGGCGGGTGACGATGGGTGGACAACGAAGGGTTGCCGGAAAGATTTTCCGTCTATAGGCAAATGCCCAATGAAAAGGCTGCCTGCTCATGACCGTTACCGCTCCGAAAACCTCATTCGATATCGCTGAAATGCGCCCGCTGCTGACCCTTCCCCCGCAGCGCGGCTGCGGGGTCACGGACTGCACCCGCAGCGAAGCCGAATGCCCGCTGAATGGGAACGGTCAGAACCGGCAGGCGGCGCAGCCCTGCAAATTCTCCGCCGAGGAGCTGCTTTCCGGCATGCAGCGCCGGGAGTTCACCCTGCGCTTCCAGCCGGTAATTGACCTGCAAAACGGGCGGCATGTCGGTGCGGAGGCCCTGATCCGATGGGAGCATGGCGGTCAGGAGCGGAGTCCGGGGGTCTTCCTGCCCTGGTTCAACACCCTGGGCCTGCTGTCCGAGCTGGATTTTTACGTGGTCTGCCGGGTCATCGACCTGGCACGCGCCATCCGATCAATTCCCGCCGGCCTGCACCTGTTCCTCAATGTGTACGCGCCGACCCTGCTTGAACCTGGTTTTCTGGCCCTGCTGGAGACGGCTGCCGTCAGCCTGGCGGCCAGACAGGCCCGCCTGGTGGTCGAAATCGTCGAACACGCCCATGCGCGGCCCGAGGAAATCCTGCCGGCCCTGAACCAGGCCCGTTCGGGCGGGGCGCGCATCGCCCTGGACGATTTTGGAGCGGGCTACTCCAACCTGCTGTACCTGCAGAAGTATCCGGTGGACATCCTGAAAGTGGATCGGGAGATCATTCAGGGAATCGGCGCGTGCCTGCGCTCGGAAGCCATCCTGGATTCGGTGCTGCGGCTGACCGAGACGCTGGGCGTCCTGGCCCTGGCCGAGGGCATCGAGAGCGCAAACCAGGCGCGCTGGCTGATGAATAAGATGCGCCGGGAGACTTTCTGGGCGCAGGGTTTTCTGTTCGGGAAACCCGAACCCTGGGATGCCATGCTCGCTCGCGTGCAGGCCCGTGGCGGGCAAGAGAGAAGTAAGGGGGGACAGGCCCGTGAGTAATTGCTGCCAGCCCCCTCCGCCGCTGCCCTGGCGCTGCTGCTCCTGCAGCGGGACAGGGGTTTTGATCGTCCTGGTCCTGGCTGCGGCACTCATCTTCCAAATCAAGCTGTACAACCATCCGACTGAGTTCTGCAGCCGAGAATTGGGGTACTTTGACTTCTCCTGCCCCTTCGGGTCATACTGCGGAAGCGGCGGCATCTGCCGGGCGCTGTTCACCCCCATCTTCGATTATCTGCGCGGCGTGCCGTAACGAACCAAAAGCCCCGGATGACCGGTGCTTTTGGTTTGGCAGGATCAGGCATTCCTCATCTTTCGGGTAACATCCGACAGGCGGTGACCCAACTTGTTCTCCGGGTCGCCGAGGAGGGCGATCTCCTCGTCGCTGAAGGTGTGACCGCGCTGGGCCAGCACATGCGCCAGGGTCTGCCCGTCCTGATCGGCCGGATTGCCCAGGGTTTGCACCTCCTGGAAGCTGAACTGGTGTCCCTTCCGGGCCATCTCATGCGCAACCGTCCGGCCCGCGCCATCCCCCGTCCCCGCCAGGGCGAGCAGATCGTCCATGCTGAAGGCATATCCTTTCCCCACCATGTAGCCGGCCACCGTATCCCCCCATTTATTCGCCGGGTTATCCAGAGCCAGCAGGTCATCCACGCTGAATCTGTACCCGGACGCCGCCATCTCATGGGCAAGTGTCAGACCTTCTTTATCCTTTGGGTTGCCGAGCGCCAGAAGCTCGTCTCGGGAGTACCGTACGCCGCAGTGCCGGATCAGGAAATGGGCCAGGGTGCGGCCTTCCTTGTTTGCCGGGTTGCCGAGCGCCAGAAGCTCGGAGAGGTCGAATATCGTGCCTTTATAGAAAATCATGTCGTGGGCCACGGTTTGGCCGTTTTTATCCCTGGGGTTGCCCATGGCGATCAGGTCGCTAACCGTGAACCCTGCCCCGCCGCGCTTGCGAGCCGCCTGGTGAGCATAGGTTGAGCCGTCCCCGGTCCGCTTGTAGGGCTGGCGCAGGGCCAGCAGGTCGAACAGAGTCGGTGGATCGCCCCACTCGGTCAGCTTTTTCAAAGCATGGGTCGGGGTTGGGAGCGACCTGGCGTGGACCTCGGCAATCACGTCGGACAGGCGGCGTTTGGTTTTGTCCGCCGGGTTGCCCAGGGCCGCCACGTCCCAGGTATCGAATAGCTGTCCTTGGGCGGCCTGTTCGTGGGCCACCGTCCAGCCGCGCTTATCCGCCGGGTTTCCGAGCGCCAGGAGTTCGGCAGTCGTCAGAAACTTGCCCCGTCCGGCCAGTTCGTGCGCCAGCGTCCGGCCATCGCTCTTGCGGGCCGGGTTGCCGATCGCGGCCAAGTCTGAAGCGGACAGGTCGTCGAGAAAGGGCAGGGCATCTTCGAAGGCGACACCGCCCCGACGAGAGACCAGTTCAGCAAACAGCGTCCGGCCCTGGGCGTCGGCAGGGTTTCCGAGCGCCAGCACATCCTCGAAGCACAGTCCATTCCCCTTCTCATCGAGGGCCATCACCGCCTGCTCGTAAACGATCGGCAATCCCTGGCGGACTGCTTCGATAAGCTGCGCGGCGAAGGCAGACCGGGATGGCGCGGGCGCGCCGGACGAGTCGGAACGGGTCGCCTTTTTCCTCGGCTGTTTGCTTGTATGCTCGCACGACATCAGCGCCTCCCCGGTAAGTGGTCTGTTCGAAGCTGGTGATAGATAGACGGAAAGCGCCGTGATCCGGGCCGCGAACGAGGCCCGGAAAAGAAAAAACCCCGTTGCCGGGGTTTTCGTAAGGGGTCTGCGCAAGTCGGGCGGGCGTAAGTTTCCTATCCGGAATGTACAGGGTGTGTAGGCTCGCCTGGTGGGACGCAGATTGTCCTTACGGTCTATATCATAGCTCTAGAGCGAAAAAAAGTCAAGTTTTTGAAGGTGGACGATCAGATCGCGCAAGGGGAGCGGGCAGAGAGGGTACTAACCGGAGGGTGGCACGCGGCCACGGAGGCATGTGTACAGACATGTAGTGTGTAGGCTCGCTCCGGGGGCGCGATCTGATCGCCATAGATCAGATGCACATCCCTGCCGGGAAGCAAAAATATTCGAAAACCGACATCTTCGCGGGCGATATACGGCTGCCGTCTGTCCTGTGATATCGCCATGGGGGTGGATCGCGCCCTGGAAGCCAAGTCCGGCCAGATGGACGAGGCCGAGGTCGAGGCGATCGGCGCGGGCGACCAGGGGCTGATGTTCGGGTACGCCTGCGATGAGACGTCGGTGCTGATGCCCATGCCGATCTATCTGGCCCACCGCATCGCCGAGCGCCTGGCTGAGATGCGCAAAGCGGGGGTCATCCCCTGGCTGCGCCCGGACGGCAAGAGCCAGGTCAGCATCGAGTATTGCGGCGGCCGGCCGGCGCGAGTCGATACCGTGCTGGTCAGCGCACAGCACCACCCCGATGTGACCCACGCCGAGATCAGCGAGGCGGTCATCGAGCATGTCATCATGCCGGTCCTGCCGCAGGAACTGGTGGACGAGCGCATGAAGATTTATGTAAACCCCACGGGGCGCTTCGTCATCGGCGGGCCGCAGGGCGACGCCGGACTGACCGGCCGCAAGATCATCGTGGACACATACGGCGGGATGGGGCGGCACGGCGGCGGCGCGTTCAGCGGCAAAGACCCGACGAAAGTCGACCGCTCGGCGGCTTATGCCGCCCGGTGGGTGGCGAAGAACGTGGTGGCGGCCGGCCTGGCAAGCCGCTGCGAGCTGCAGGTGGCCTACGCCATCGGCCTTGCCCGCCCCATCAGCCTGAAGGTGGACACCTTCGGCAAACAGCGAGCATTCGCGCCTGCGGGACGGAGAGATGGGCTGACCATCGCTTCCATCGCCCGCGCACCATCGGACCGCATCAGGATCCTGGAGGCGGCCACACCCGGTCTGGCGAGGAAGATCGGCCGCAGGGTCCACCCGGACGACCGCTGGGAATGGGAGCAGTACAACGTCATGTTCCGGCTTTTGAAGATCAAATTCTCCAATCCCGACCTGCGGGATAAGCTGCTCGCCACCGGCGACGAGTATCTGGTGTTCAGTAATGACTGGCACGATACCATCTGGGGGGTGTGTAAGTGCGGTTTCTGTCCCGGCGGCCGGAACGCGCTGGGAAAACTACTGATGAAGCTGAGAAAGGAGCTCAGGTGCCACACGAACGCTGCACCTGCGACATCTGTGGATCAATCGTCCCGGAAGAAGAATACCGGGAAGCCCGCTTCAGCATCTACGGGAAAGAGTTCGGACTGCGGTTCGGGCTGAAATGCTGCGCCGATAAGCCGCTTTTCGCCGGTTTTGCCCAGTCCAGCGATCCGCTGCCGTTCTACATTTTTACGATCCGCCAGTTTGCCAACTTCCTGAAAAACCAGAAAGCAGCATCGCCCGCCCTGATCTGCGGCATATGCGGCAAGCCGGTCTCGAAAGCGGATTACCGCGAGTGCCAGGTCGGCGGCTCGATTGGCTCCATGTCTTTCTGGCTGCGCTTCGGGAAGACCTGCTGTGGTGAAAAGCGGCTGTTCAACTGGTGCGGCGCAGACGGTCGGCCGGCAACTACACTGACGGCCAACCAGGTTTACGAGCTTTCGACGTCGAAAGAAAAAGGCCAGCCTCAGGGCTGGCCTTTTTTTCACTCTTCTTCCGGCGTCACGTCGTGAACTTCGACGGCGTCCACAACTTCGGGCGCATATTCTGCGAGCGCCTTCTGGTAGTCGTTCGGCAGCGGAAGGCCCACAGCTTCTACGTTGATGCGGTGCTCGACCAGGAACTTCACCAGCTCCTGGCGGTCGGAGTGCTGCTCCTGCGGTTCGTGCAGGCCGTTTAAGAGCAGGATGCGTTCGATAGCCTTTAACCGCACGCCAGCGGGCGTGTTCGGACTGGATAAGAGGTTTTTAAGCTCCCGGACAGCCACAGGAAGCATATCAGAGATATGTCCCTGAGCGGCTTTGTAGCGCGGGTCGTGTCCCAGTTCCGCAAACAATTTATTGTACGCACTGTCGAACTCTGGCGACTTCGTAAGGTCCCGGAGTTTCGACGTCGAAAGGCCCAGCTCATTGGCAATATCCGCCCAGGTGCGCTCGTGCTCTAAATCCAGAAAGAGAGCGGCGGCGGCCTCGGCGAGCTGTTGCTTTTTGAGCTGCTGGCGCTCGGCCTTCCTGAGCGTGATCTTACGGCGGCCGTCCGGCAGCTGGCGTTCTTCAAATACGCCGGTCGGCACAATGTCGGTCAGCTTTGGTCTCGGCAAAATTTCCTCCAATCGTGAAATGCGCTGGAAAATAAATGCACCATGTGGTTGACAATTATTACACTTGGTCATACAATATGCCAGCGTGTAACTCTAATATACCATTTGTTACTCAATTGTTCAAGGAGACATTAATATGAGCGATGAATTTGACAACAGCCTGCCCATCGACGATGGCGAAGTCGATCCTTTCGACGAGTTCCTGGATGGGATCACCAGCGAAGGCTCCACTTTCGATCCGTCTGCCGTCATCAAGATCATCTCCACCGGAGGCGGCACTCAGGACGTCCCGGTTGATCCTGAGCACACAGTCAACAACATCCCCCTGGACCAGGGCGGCGAGCTGGGCTACACCATCGACGAGGTGCTGGCCCTCGCCAACCTCGCAGTTTCCCCAAACACACAATTTTGGGTGAACAACGCTCAGGTGGCCCGCAGCTTCGTGGTTGCCCCCGGAGCTGTTATCACCGCCGTCGGCATGGTCAAGGGCGGGTAATCTTTCGACATCGAAAGGCCCCGTTACAAACGGGGCCTTTTTTTCGGAGGCCAGATCATGCCCCGGATAAGAATTCAAGAACGAGCATCTGTCAGTGATGACTTTGTCGAGCTCTACCGCCGCACTGCAGAGACAAAGCTGCGCTTCGAGCTCAATAAGATCAAGTCAATGTCCCGCGAGTTTGCCCGGACGTACATGCTGCAATCACCCTCGAAGTTCGGTCGCCTGGGTGCGATCGTCAAGGGCCACAACGGTCCAGGCGTGGGCATGGACTTTGAGAAGGCACGCCTGCGCTCGCTGGATTACCAGCGCTTCTTTACCCTGGAGCACCGGGGTGAGATGTACTTCTGCGGCCAGACGCGCGACGTTGTAATGGAAGAGTACGGCGGCGCCAGCAAGTGCGTGGCCCGCTGGGACATCGGGTCGTACACGATTTACGTGCCTGTGCGCACGCTGCTGTCCGTCAAGCCGGACCTCATTCACATGGTCCCGGACCGCTCACCTTTGACCGCGAGCCGCCACCCTCATCACAGAGCAGGTTATGATGGCGACCACCCGCTGGATCGTTTTCCCTATACCTGCTGGAGCCAGTTCGCGACGCCGGTGAGCATTGCGGTCAGCGAAGTCAACCTGGTGGAGCTGTTCCGCTTCCTGCGGACCTTTGTCGGCCGCTACAACAACCGCTCGCCGCTGACGAACATCGACCACAACTTTATGTGGAGGATCAATCCAGATGAAAATCGTGCTCGAACCTGATGTTGCCATCAAGCTGGAGGCGATCGCTGTGCAAACCGACAAGCACGAGTTCTCCGGCTTCGGCTGGGCTCGCCGCGAGAAAGACGCACTGATCGTCTATGACATCGTCCTTCTGCACGTTGGCTCGCACGGGTACACCGAAATCCCGGCCGAGAAGGTCAGGGAGTTTGCCGAGCGGGAGGACGCGGCCAACATGAGGGTCTGGTTCCACCGTCACCCTCTGGGAAACCGTACACCTGGACCGCACAACTGGTCCTCGACGGACAATGCCACGATCCAGGAAGCTCCTCTGGGCGGCATTCCTCAGATCGTGAAGTGGTCTGCGTCTATCGTGCGCACACCGGAAGGATGGGTGGGCCGCATCGACAACCACATTACCGGCAAGACAGCCCACGTCCCCGTGGAAGGCCAGGCACCGCTGGAGCTGGTGCGCGAGGCCCAGTGTCTGCTGGAGGCGTATTGCAGGGAGGCTCAACGGCAGCACGCTGTTGAGGTCTCCTTTCCAGAAGGCGATGAAATCGAAATCGACGACATCGACCTGGAGGACCTGGCTGAAGAACTGGGACTTTCGCCAGATGATCTTTATGTTGGACCAGATGGCGTCGTTACCATCGTGGCCGATCCGCTCGCGACGCCGATTGGGCGGCTCACTGAGGAACAGTGGCTCAAGTTTCAGGAAGAAGAAATCAACATCGAGCCGTTCCCGCAGTTCACCTTCCCCGGCTTCAAAGAGTTCTTCAAAAAGAAGGAATGAGCGATGAAAAAGATTGACCATACCCGTCACATGGGTATTTTCGACGCTTCCACCTGGCCGGTCACACTGATCGGCGCAGGTGGGATCGGCGCCCTGACTGCCATCACCCTGGGCAAGATGGGCGTCCCGGCGCTGATCCTCTTTGATGGCGACCGTGTTTCACCAGAAAACACGGCCACCCAGTTCTACTCACCTTTCGACGTCGAAAGATACAAGCTCGCGGCCCTGCACGAGCACATGGCAGTGTTTGCGCCGGACACCGTCCTGCAGATCAACAACTTCCGGGTGGACGGAAGCACACCCTGGAGCCTGATGGCTTCCCCCATTGTCATCTCGGCCCTGGACAGCATCGAGGCAAGAAAGGGTGTCTGGGAGGCCATCAAGGACAAATCCTGGATGTGGTACCTGGAGGCCCGCATGGGCGCAGAAGTCTTTCAGCTGCACGCCGTTAACGGCGACGACCGCAACTGGTACGACCAGATGCTTGCCTCACAGGACGACAGTCTGATCCCCGACGAGCCCTGCACGGCGAAAGCCACGATCTACACGGCCTGCATCGCCGCCGGCCAAATCGGCAAGACCGTGCGCCAGATCGTCGCCGGTGAAAATCCGCCCCAACTACTTATCCACGACATCGTGAAGGGTGCAATTATCCAGGTCGGAGGATGAGGCATGTGCAGTGAAGCGTCACAGAATATGACGGACGAAAAAGCCAAAAAAGTTCTGGCGCTGATAAAGAACGATCTCGGTGCCGCTCTCGATTACATCGACAATGAGCTCGGCTACTTCTACAGCAACAACACCTGGGATGAGATCGTACGAACCCAAACCTCCCTCAGGACGATATGGCATCTGCTGGATGCCGTCACCCCCGAACAGCTGAGGCGGGCGCTGAGTGCGGCCATAAAAGAGCAGGCGCATAGGTCCTTCAACGTTTAGGAGGTATCCATGAAGAAGGTTGGCGGACTGCGTGACGTCCGCCGTATTTACGATATGTATGATGTGCTGGGGCTGGACGGGCACACGGATAAAATCGTGTGCCCGCTCCCCCAGCACCCTCACCACAACTACACCCCCTCTTTTCACATTTACTCCGCTGTCGATAGCGACGGCCATACCATTCAGCGTTTCCAGTGTCATGGAGCCTGCGGCTTATTTGGGGACGTTATTGATCTGGTCGGGTATATGCACATTCCCGGCTACAACGGCAACAACCCGGAGCATGTGCGTGATGCGGTAGGTTTACTCTCTGCCCACGAGCCTGTCAGCGTGCCGAAGGTTCGCGCGCGAAAGGCAGCTCTCCCGCAGAACAAGTGGCGCGAATATCTACCTCCGGGGCCGGAGGTCATCACTTACGCTCGCAAACGCGGCCTGCACGAGAATACGCTTAAGCATTTCAAGGTCGGGCAGTACAAACACTATATGTCCATGCCCGTCTTTGAAGAAGGGGTTTTGAAGGCCATCAAGTTTCGCAGCACTCTTCCAGATGCGAAGCTGCGCTTCTGGGCCGAGAAGGGATCAGCGAAGGCGCTCTTCAATTACGACGCCGTCGCCTATAAAGAATTCCCGATCCTCTTTCTCAAAGGCGAAATCCCGGTCATGCTCATGCACCAGCTGGGGTTTATGGCCTGTGCGCCGGTGAACGGTGAAGCCTCGAACCTTTTAGAGGAGTGGGCCAACATCCTGGCCTTTTCAAGGCGGATTGTGGTGGTAGGCGACAACGATCCCAACCCCAGGACGCGTAAGAACATGCAGGAGAAGGCGCGCCAGCGGGCGGAGATTTTGCGTGCCGACCTGCGCTTCCCACCGGAGCAGTACAAAGATATTGACGAGTGGGTCCTCGATGACCCATCGGCCGTAGAGGAGATCTGGAGATGGCTGATGGATTAGAAGATCACACGCACACCCTTACCTTAGAGGACATGTGCTTGCGCCGGGACGAAGAACGCAGCTGCAGCATTGTCACTGCATTTATCTGGAAGTGTGACTGCGGCTACAAAGCGACCGAATTCACCGCCGCCGGGATCGAGCTGCTGAAAAGCGGCGTCCCGGAAGAGGAGCTTACCAAACCGCTGGTGGGGGATTAGCGATGGTAAGGCTGTCTGGCATCATGAAGTTTTTAGACCGTTTGTATCTGAAGGCTTACACCTGGCTCCTGGTTGGCGCCGGGTATTCCGGCAGATTAACACACTGGATGCCCATTCCTGCGGCGCCCGGTTTTGTGGAGGAGTAATGAACGTTTACGTTGTTGTAAACGAGGGCGAGAACCTCGACAACCCCATCGAAGGCGTCTTCTGGACCCTGGATGGCGCAGACAAATACTGGCAAATGCTTAAGGACCAGGGCTGTGAAGCGACCATTTATCCAGCCCACATCGAACCCCTGATCGCCTTAGTGGACAGCTACTACCGCTTCCGCAATCTCAAAGAGCCCAATCTGGATGAAGCCTTTCGCTGGATGGTGTCCGAGGTCGGTGAGATGGCCGGGGCACTCAACCAGTGCCTCACAGAAGGCTGGGTGCGCAACCACAGTCACGACGATGACGACCCGGTAGTCGAGGGCGGTGATGTCCTGATGATGCTCACAAAGACCATGCAGCGGCTTGACGCCGATCCTATCGGAGCAATGGTCAGGAAGTGGAGGGAAAAGGGATGGAAGCAAGAGTAGATCCTGTGGCCGTCATTGTCCCGACAGACCGGTTGAGGTCGTATACCGAGAGCGGCCGGGGCAACCACGAGATCACAGCGGTAAGTGCGCTGAAAATGAACGGCAGCGTGGTGCTCACCGGCATGAGGGACAACCGCTACATTGGCCTGGACCTGTGCATCACGCCGGAGGCGATGGATGAGCTGGCCGTGAAATGGCTGGAGAGCCGCGGCTGGAAAACATTTGCGAACCCGAACTTTCGACGTCGAAAGAATGGAGGGAGAGTGATGCTTGTGAAAAGCGTGCGCAAGCTGCTGATGAATGTCAGCGGCAGCTACCCGCACTTTGTTGAGTTGACGGTCGCTGCCGGCGGCATCCCAATCTATGTGATCGAGGTCCACAGAAAAGGTGAGTATCCCAACGAGAAGCCGGTAACGGTGAGGATCATGCGCCCGGCCATCCGCGAGGTGCGTGTGAGCATCCAGGACGCCGCCAGGCTGATCCATGACGAGCTGGGCTTTCCGCTGGATACTTTTGCCTGGGCTGTGAGCAGCACCGGCTGGGGTGAATTGAAGCACAACGAACCCACCGAACACAAAGTGATCCGTGAAGCTGCCAGTCTGCTCAAGAGCCTTGAAAGCCTGCTGCAGATGGGGTGTGCGCTGCCGCTGGCCCCACAGGACGCTGCGCTCTGGTCGAGCTACATTGAGTTTGACGATGTTGTTGGAGCGCGTGCGACCGTGAAGAATGGTGCCGAGCGTGTGGAGCTGGTCATAACCTGGTTCGTGAATGGAGAATGCGTACATCGTGCTACGAGCGACAGTCTCACATACACCTTCGACCTTGCGACAAACGGAAAGCACTACTGCCTGGAAATTGGTGCTCAGGAGCGCGAAATGACCGGGGCGGCTGCGAGAGCGACCGCAAAGCCGTGAAGAAGATGGGCTGGAGTGAAGATGGAAATGACCTACAGGGAAATCATCAGCGAAATCAGCCGCTGCATCGACATGGCCGAGATCTACAAAGATCGCTACCAGCTGGTCCAGGCCCGGCGGATGCTGAACAACGACCTGCCGCGTGCGATTGACGCATACGTGGAGGAAAAAATCAATGGAAAACTTTGTCCTGCCGGACAGTGTGAGTATCAACCTGGAGATTACGTTGAGGTGTAACTACAGGTGCGCGCACTGTTTAGTGTCGGCGGGTCCTGAGCGGCCCGCCGACTACATTTCCAGCGAAGTGCTGGATGACATTCACCGCCAGATACTCTACACCGAAGCCAGAGGCGTGTGGATCGACGACATCAATTTAATAGGTGGCGAGCCCACCCTGAACCTCAGAGAGTTCGCGCGTGTCTGCGAGACGGTCTCGCAGTGGGGCTACCGGCTGACGATGACCACAAACGGCTGGTGGCTGGGAAGCGAGAAAGCATCACAGATCTTCTTCGATATTGCCAGCCGCTATCTGGATG
>Ga0134098_1000582_pt1 | contig 36513 bp, 29 predicted proteins | sample 9_3taG_FD_94456 | JGI IMG/M metagenome (GOLD analysis project Ga0134098, IMG submission 94456) | Switchgrass degrading microbial communities from high solid loading bioreactors in New Hampshire, USA - 9_31_10_142_A3 metaG | ecosystem: Engineered > Bioreactor > Semi-continuous > Anaerobic >... | reverse complement strand
CCGCTCGCCCACCAGTGCGGTAACCAGCTCTCTTGTTGTCTGCGGAACTTCCTGTTCCAATAAGTAGGTGTACAGGAATTCGATGTCCGCTTCCTGGACCTCAAAGTCCTCCCAATAGTCCTCGCCGATGACCGAATTAACCATAACCATATTTGAAGCCTCGAACATTATCCTTTGGCAGTAACTGGCGCAATTGGGCCCGGGGGAATGGGACGCGTCCGCGACTGCGCCAAAGGCAGCTTTTTGCCTTTTCGCCGTTTGATATTATACTCTATGCGTGGAATTTGTAAAAAAATTGAAAGTGATCTCGAAATATCATCAAGTTATTTTCAACATCAGTGAATGATGGGATTCGTATTCGAAGACGAAGAATGGGAAGCCGTGGGGGTTGTCAACGGCACATTTCAGGCTGAAATCCTGCGAGGTCTGCTGGAAAGTCAGGGGGTAGAAGTGGTGCTCTCACAGGAAAGCGCCGGCCGCTGGGCATATGCCCTGACCGTCGGTCCGCTCAGCCGCGTCGAAATCTTCGTCCCTGTTCGCCAGGCCCAGCTTGCCCGGCAGATCCTCGCAGATTATGAAGCCGGCAAGTTTGCCGCTCCAGGTGAGGATGACGGAGCAGAGAGCTGACCGGGCCGTTTAAGGGAATACCTGCTCCAGCCACTCCATGGGGTCCACCTGCACGCCCCCAACGAAGATCTCCCAGTGCAGGTGAGGACCCGTGACTCGCCCGGTCGCCCCAACCAGGCCGATAACTTGCCCGGCCTTTACCCGGTCTCCTGGCTCAACCAGGATCTCTTCCTGGTGCATATATCCGGTGTAAACACCCCAGCCGTGATCGATCATGGTCGCATTGCCGCGCACGGTTAGCGGCCCTGCAAAGACCACAACGCCGTCCGCAGGTGCGTATATCTCCGTACCGACGCCGCCGCAAAAATCAAGCCCGGTGTGGAAGTAGCGGTAATCGCTGCCGTTATAAGCACGGCGGCTGCCGAACCTGGAAGGCCAGCACTCGGCAAATTCAGGCGGAACAGGGGCAGCGAACACCCCGTCCCACATTTTCTCAGGGGTATATTCCTGCACCAGCGCCAGCCACTGCGCATCTTCTGGCTGGGTGATCGAGGGATCGATGGTCTCCGGGCTGACGGTCAGCACCGGGTCGTAAACGTAATCGCCGCTGGTGACAAAAACATTCTGTGAGAAGGAAAAAGAGGCACTGCCATCCTCAGCAGACAATGTGCCGCTGATCGCCAGCGGGTACATACCTGGCTCTGCCATAGCATGTATGCCCTGCATGGCCACGTAGCCCCCCTCATCCGGGAAGAAATGCAGATCGTACCCGGCCAGCGACCCTTCGAGCTGCAGTCCTGGCGGAGCGTCAATGCGGATGAACGCAGCCTGCCCCTGAACCAGTGGCGTTGGAGAAAGCGAAATGCCCGTTATCAGGCTGGGGAGGGCGCCGGGAGAGTCATTAAAATTCTCGCCGCTGATGCCGGCCGGCTGCTCTTCGCCCGGGGCTGCCCCGCCCGGATAGTGCAGCACATCGCCGGGCAGCGCCAGCCAGCGGCTTTCCAGGCTGCTGGTGTTTGCCAGCTCCCATGTACTCGTGCCGTTGAGCACGGCCAGTTCGAGCAGCGACTGCCCCGGAGCCAGAACGGTCCGCCGGGTAGGCCCGGCAGCGGTTTCCTGCACCGGCAGGATCAGGTTCGCCCCGGCATAAATTTCTCCCGGACTGGTGAGATGGTTGAGGCGAATGAGGGTCTCGCTGGGGATCTGGTAGCGCCGGCTGAGGCTGCGCAGGTTTTCACCCAGGGGAACCCGGCTGGTGGTCAGCACCCCGTTCACCCCTTCCAGGCCGGGGATCACCAGTGGGGTATTCAGCGTGAGCTGCCCGGCGTTGGTGATGTTATTGGCCGCCTGTAGATCCTCGAGGCTGACGCCAAAGCGCAGGGCAATATTCCAGAGCGAGTCGCCATCCTGAACGATGTACACCGGCCCCTGAGGTGTGTCTTCCTGGGCGAAGGCGTATCCCCCGGGCAGAATCAGCCCGGCAATAATGAGGAAATACAGCGCGCAAAGCAGGCTGTGCTTCAGTTCAAAGAATTTCTTCAAAACGAACCCGGTCTCCAATTTGAAAATCATCAAAATGCGCGGTGTTCATCTCCAGCGCGTAACACGCCGGGCGGCGTGGAAAGTATGCAAAACGCCACCTGCGCGCCAGCCTGACATCCACCACTTCTCCGGCGGAATTAATCCACACAACCGCCAGATCGGTAAACATAAACCACATGGTAATCGAGGCGTCGACACGGCTGTCTCTTTTCTGCTCCAGCAGCAGCCCCCATCCCCTGGGTATCTGGCGACGGAAGGTTAGCCCGCGCAGCCGGCAGAGGAAAGACGTGCAGCGGCGAGCACGAATGCGATCAGCCGCAGGCCGGGTGGAATTTAAAATCATTACGTCATGCATGCCGGGAATCGGGTGCTGAGGCGCCGGGCTGTTCGAAGGGTGATCCTGCTAACCCATCACCTTTTCAATGCTGTCGAGCAGTTCCTGCGGGCTGAAGGGTTTCGAAAGGTAATCGTCTACCTTGGCAATGTGCAGGCCCAGAACCTTATCAATGCTCTGGGCTTTAGCCGTGATCACAATCACAGGGATATTGCGAGTGGCTTCATCTGCCTTCATCTGCTGGTAGACATCCCAGCCGTCCATATCCGGCATCATCAAGTCCAACAGCACCAGGTCGGGCAGGTCACGCTGGACCATGCTCAGCCCTTCTCGACCACCGTTGGCGCCCAGGACTTCGAAGCCTTTGCGGCCCAGGATCAATCGAACAAGATCGATCATCTCCGGCTCGTCTTCGATGTATACAACCCTTTTCGCTGTGTTCGCCATTACGCTCCTCCAGCAGGGCCCTGCTGTCTGAAACCGGGTAGAGATTAATGCGGATCATCAACCAACAGCCCGCGCACGGTCGTGCTGCGCGCAGGCATCCCGGGCTGTAATCCCGGGTAACTGAGGTAAGTTTACCATACGAGTGGAAGAATGATCTTTCATTTCTAACAGCACCCCCCTTGCCACGAGTTTGGCGCTCGACTATAATCTGCAGGCGGGGATTGGATCGGCTAACCCTGCACAACCTTAATAAATTGCATAAATCCTATTTTCAAGAGGCAGTTCTATGATTGATGTCAACAATCTCCGCAAAGGAACCACCTTCGAGGTGGATGGAGAGATTTACAAAGTTTTAGATTACCACCACAACAAACCCGGGCGCGGTAACGCCACCATTCGGGTAAAAACCGTCAACCTGCGCAACGGCACCATCCGTGAAATGACCTTCCAGTCCGGGTATCGCGTCCAGGATATCCGTCTGGACTTTCACAACGTCCAGTACCTGTACAATGACGGCCGGTTCTACTATTTCATGGATATGGAAACCTACGAGCAGCCGGCCATTGCCGCTGAAATCCTGGGTGATACCGCCAAATTCCTGAAAGAAAACCTGGAAGTGAAGCTGACCTTCTACCAGGGTGAGCCCATTGACATCGAACTGCCTACAACCGTAGACATGGAAGTTGTCGAGGCGGAAGTCGCCGTCCGCGGCGACACCGCCACCGGTGTAAACAAGAAAGTCGTCACCGAAACGGGATTAGAAGTTCAGGTCCCGGCCTTCATTGAGCGGGGGGACGTGATCCGGGTGAACACTACCGACGGAAGCTACGTCACCCGCGTATAAAGCCTGAGGACGACGGCCGGTCTGCAGAGGGCGGTCGCATTGAACGGCGCCCTCTTCACCGGTTTAATTAAGGTCCCTCCTCCCGGCGCAGATGGTCGTCATTCCCTATAGCTGGTGGGAAAAAATGATGATCGACCGCCTTTCAGGCGGAAACACTGCCCAGGTTTTCAGGTACCTCTAGAAGTGCGAAAAACCTTTATATTATGCGAACTCCAGCCGGAAAAGAATGCCGGTATTTTTATGGCGATTACTACCGGGGACGCGCCCGGGAGGAATGCCGTCTGCTCGCATCCGCATCCCTGCCCTGGAAACCAGCTTTCTGCCGCACCTGTCCGGTGCCGGACATTTTGCGAGCCAATGCCTGCCAGCATATGATTTTAGAACCTCACCTGGCCAGGCCTTTCCCGTTTATCCAGCAGCAGGTCCGGGTCGATCCTTACTGCACGAAAACCGGCCGTTCCGGCTTCGACCCCCATATCGGCTGCGGCGAATGCCATCCCCTTCCATCAATTTTTACTGGAGAAGATCGTGAGTCTGACTCTGCTGCTGGATCTTGATGATACGCTGCTGGTCAACAGCACTGAAAAATTCCTGCCCGTATACCTGCAGGCCCTGACCAGAGAGCTCTCGCAGTATGCACCTCCCGAACAGTTAATCGGCCGGCTGCTGGATTCAGTCCGCAGGATGATGGAAAACCGCCGTCCCGACTGCACGTTGAAAGAGGTTTTCGACGAGAGCTTTTACCCCACGCTGGGTCTCGATCCTGAAGCGCTGGCGGAGCCAATCGAGCGCTTTTATGATGAGGTCTTCCCTACGCTGCAGTACATCACCAGCCCGCGGCCGGCCAGCGTCACGCTGGTGCAGGAAGCTCTCCGGCGCGGCTACCGCCTGGTGATCGCCACCAACCCGCTGTTCCCGCGCAAGGCCATGCTGCACCGCCTGAGCTGGGCCGGTTTCTCATCCCAGGAATATCGTTTTCCGCTGGTTACGTCCTACGAAGTATTCCACTTCTGTAAACCCAACCCGGCCTATTACGCCGAGATCCTGGCGACCCTGGGATGGCCTGAAGAACCGGTCGTCATGCTGGGAGATGACCTGGATAACGACATTCGCGCCGCCAGGATGCTGGGCATTCCCGCCTTCTGGCTGAAGAAGGATGGCGTCCAGCCCCCAGACGGGCCCTTTGGGCCGAGCGCCAGCGGGGAGATTGAAGATTTCCTCCCCTGGTTAGACAGCCTCTCCGCTGAAGCGCTGGAGCCGGATTATTCGCTGCCATCCGCCATGCTCGCCGTCCTGCTGTCCACACCTGCCGCTCTGGACACCTATGTAAAAAATGTGCCGCTGGAACGCTGGAACATCAGGCCGTCTGCAGATGAATGGTCGATCACCGAAATCCTGTGTCACCTGCGCGATGTAGATGGAGAGGTGAACTACCCCCGGGTCAAAAAGGTGCTGGAGGAAACTAACCCCTTCATCCCGGGCAAAGATACCGATCCCTGGGCCGATGAACGCGGCTACATTCACGAGCCCGGTCCAGCGGCCCTGCAGGCCTTCACCCGCGTACGCCTGCAGCTTCTGGAAACCCTGGAAAACCTCACCGACGAAGAATGGCAGCGCACGGCGCGCCATGCCATCCTGGGCCCTACCCGGCTGTCCGAACTGGTCGGAATTATCGCCGCTCACGACCGGCTGCACATTCGCCAGATCCGTGAATTAATTCAATAAATCCCTGTGGGGTATTCACCAGGCGGGGGCTAAAAAGTGCTTTCTCCGTGGCTGAGGATGTAAAAACTGCGCGCGCTGGCGCCGGGTAAGTGGATAAAATCGGTGACCAGATAACCCAGGGCAAACAGCGCTTCAAACAACTGGCGGGTGTGCATGCGCCACTCAAGCGCCAGATCCGGCGCACGCTCCTTTAACTGCTGAAAATCTGACGGGATTTCGATCAACTGGATGGGATGATCCCGGGCGGCCTCTTCCTGCCCCTGCGGCTCTATGCGCGGCGGTGCGGTTGGCGGCCGCGGCAGCCCGCTATCATCGACCCGGGTTGGGTTCGCGATCTCGGCGCCGGTAGCCAGCACGTGAGCCAGATCAAGCTGCAGGCGGGCCTGCTTGCTCAGGCGCCGGTTGACCCGTTTGGTGTTGATCCACCAGTCGACCTGAAAACGGTCTGAAGGAAGCCCGCTGTCCTCAGGCCACATCCCCGGACCGTAGTAGTCTCGCCGGTACACGCTGCACACCGCTCCGAGGCGGGTGATGTTCAGATAGGCATTTTTGCTGTCCAGAGGGTCGTAAACCCAGGTGATGCAGTCCAATCCCTGGCGGCGAGCCATCTGCCACTGGGCTCGCTTCAAGGCAAACCCTACCCCCTGATCACGGTACTGGGGGTGCACCGCAAGCAGATGCGAAACATGCTTGGATCGCGGCCCATCCGGCGTGAAATACATCCCCGGGAACCCGAAAACAAAGCCAATAATCTCGCGGTCCCGCAGGTCGGGTTTCTCCTGCTGAAAGGGGTTAATATCACCCACCTGCCCGGCAAACGCGCCGATCACGATGCCGCCGTTGTGCACCGCCGTCAGCATCGTGTGAGCCGGGACCACCCTGAGATCACTGCCAGGCCATATCAGCCGCTGTAACTTTTCGACCGCCAGCATTTCCTCTGGCGTGTCCAGTAAATGCAACGTCCAGCTTGGCATTCCACGCTCCTGGTTGCTTTCCCTGATCGTGATGTCAGCTGCACCGGGCCGGTACCCGGATTTCCCCCTATCCCCGCTGGAACAGGGATCGTACCAGAGAACCCTGCAGACTGCGATCCTGCAGGTATGCCAGCCGCTGTGACATGCGCGACGGCATTAGGTTGAATACTCTGGGGATGGTATCCAGAGCGCATGTGCGGTTGACCGCCAGATAGTCCAGCCAGTAGACGGATACAGGCAGATTGGGGAAAATGAACTCAAGAAACACGGTCAACGCACGCAGATACGGGGGGCGGATTCCAATCAGCCTGCGGTGCCTGCCAGTGGCCTGCATCACCAGCGACGCGACTTGAGAAAAGGTAAGGTACTCGGGGCCGCCAACCTCAAAGGTGCGGTTGCGAGTATCCGGGTCATCCAGGGCCCAAACCAGGCAGGTCACCAGGTCTTCCACCCACAGCGGCTGGAGAAGCACACTTCCATCTCCAGGGGTTAAGAGGCCGAAGGGTACTGCCTGCATAATGCGCGCCAGGCCGGTGGTCAGCCCGTCGCCGGGGCCAAACAGGATCGCCGAGCGCAGGATCGTGTAATCCAAACCGCTCCGGCGGATATACTCCTCTGCAATTGCTTTAACTTTGAGAACCGGGTAAGCAGAAGCCCGATCGGCTCCCAGATGACTGATATAAAAGATGCGCTCCACCCCCGCATCCTGTGCCGCGCGCACAACCGCCTGCGTCCCCTGAATATCGATTTCCATCAGGCTGGCACGCGCGCCCTTCCACTCCCCGCTGGCCAGGTGATAAACCGTATCCACCCCAACCATGGCTGCCCGTAAACCGCGCTCATCGTTCAGGGCAGTTACGGCTACATCCACTGGGACGCCTCTGGGAAGATTCGGGGATCTGGTGGATGGACGGATCAGCGTTCGTACGGGGAGCCCGTTTTCAACCAGATGACGGATCAGGGCTTTTCCCACAAAGCCGGTGCCGCCGGTGACCAAAATCATGGCCTGCATTATAGCATCTCAAACCTTGCGTTCGCAAGCAGGGCCTGTTTGCTGCTACTTATAGGGGGGAGAGATGCACGGTGCTCATCAGGTCGCCTCTGGCGGCCGCCAGTCATGGTAGACTTGTAACCGATAAAGATAGAACGAAGCAGAAAACGCGGGGAGGAGTTCATGCCTGCAGGTTATTACCGCTTTCCCACAATTCATGATGACACCGTCGTTTTCGTGAGCGAAGACGATCTCTGGACAGTGCCCGCCGCTGGAGGCATCGCCCGCCGGTTGACCGCGAACCTCGGAGCGGCCTCACGCCCTTCCTTTTCACCGGATGGGTCGCAGATTGCTTTCGTGGGGCGCGAAGAGGGAACGTCTGAGATCTACCTGATGCCCGCTCAGGGAGGCCCCGCCCGCCGCATCACTTACCTGGGCAGTCCTTCCTGCACGACCGCCGGGTGGACCCGGGAAGGGGAGATCATCTTCGCCAGCAGCGCGCAGCACTGGTACTCGAGCGCAACCCAGCTCTATGCTGCAGATATCTCCAGCGGTTTGATCCGCCCGCTGCCCTACGGCCTGGCACATGCCATCGCCATCCATCCAGGAGGGGCGGTGGTGCTCGGGCGCAACACCAATGACCCGGCGCGCTGGAAACGCTACCGCGGCGGAACGGTTGGGCGGCTGTGGATCGATCCAACCGGAAGCGGCGAGTTCCACCCGCTGATTAAGCTGCCTGGCAACCTGGCATCCCCCATGTGGATTGGCGACCGGATCTTCTTTATTTCCGATCATGAGGGCATCGGCAACCTGTACTCCTGCAATCCGGAGGGAGAGGATCTGCGCCGGGAGACCAACCACACCGTGTATTATGCGCGTCACGCCAGCACCGATGGGAAGCGCATTGTCTACCATTCCGGAGCGGACCTCTACATTTTCGATCCACACAGCGGCGAGAATCGCATGATCGAGGTGGATTACCACTCTCCCAGGGTGCAGCGCAACCGCAGGTTTGTCGATGCAGCGCGCTACCTGAGCCACTGGTCGATTCACCCGAAGGGACAGGCGATGGCGATTGAAACCCGGGGGAAGATCTTTTCGTTTGCCAACTGGGAAGGCGCCGTCCGCCAGCACCGGGTCGATCCTGCGGATGCAGGCAGCGCCTCCTCCGGCCAGAACGGGGCCGTGACTACAGGCGTGCGCTGCCGCCTGCCCACCTGGCTCAACGATGGAAAGCGGCTGATCGGGATCACTGACCAGGGTGGTGAAGAATATTTTATGATCTGGCAGGCGGATGGCAGCGAACCGGTCATCTCACTCGACGGGCTGGATATCGGCCGCCCGGAAAGCATCCGTGCCAACCCCAAAAAAGATCAGATTGCCTTCAGCAATCACCGCTACGAACTGTTCTGCCTGGATCTGAACACCCGTGAACTGAAACGGATCGACCGGGGTAAAGCCTCCCCAATTGCAGGCTTTGACTGGTCTCCCGACGGGGAATGGCTGGCCTATAGTGTCTCGATCTCGCTTTCGACGATGGCGCTCAAATTATGGCAGGCTTCAACGGGAGAGATCTACCCGCTCACCGAGTCCCTGCTGCGTGACGTCGCCCCTTCTTTCGACCCTAAAGGCCGGTATCTTTACTTCCTCTCCTACCGCTCATTCGACCCGGTATACGACAATGTGCAGTTCGACCTGAGCTTTCCACGGGCCATGAAGCCCTACCTGATCACCCTGCAAAAGGACCTTGAATCCCCCTTCATACCCAAACCGCGCCTGGACACCGGGTCGGAAGAAGAAACAGAAGAAGAAAAGCCGCAGGAACAGGAAGCGGGCATGGCTGCTGAGCAGACGAACGGCAGCAAAGACGGGGCTGGAGACAGCGCAGGTGAAGAGGAACCTGAGAAGACACAGGAGAAAAAGGAAGGGGAAGAAGCGCTGCGCATCGATCTGGACGGCATCCAGCAGCGCGTTATCGCTTTCCCGGTGACTGAGGGGATCTACGGCCGTGTGATCGGTCTGAAAAATGATAAGGTGCTCTATTCTCGTTATCCGGTAGAAGGAGCCATTGCCAGATCCCAGAGCGGCAATCACAATGCACGCGGTTCTCTGCTGGTCTACAATTTCCAGGACCAGCGTGAAGAGACCCTGGTCAACAACATCACCGATTTCGATGTTTCCAGTGACCGCTCAATGATGGTCTACCGCGCCGATAACCGCCTGCGGGTGTTAAAAGCAGGCGAAAAGCCATCCGATGACGGTAGTCCATCCCGGAAAAGCGGATGGCTGAACCTGGGGCGCGTCAAGGTATCCGTCAACCCGGGCGCGGAATGGCGCCAGATGTTCCGCGAGGCCTGGCGTCTGCAGCGAGATCAGTTCTGGACGCCCGATATGGCCCAGGTCGACTGGGTATCCGTTCACGATCGCTACCTCCCGCTCGTCGACCGGGTGAGCTGCCGCTCGGAATTCTCTGATCTCATGTGGGAAATGCAGGGAGAGCTGGGCACATCGCATGCCTATGAGCTGGGCGGCGATTACCGTCCAGAACCCAATTACCAGCAGGGTTTTCTGGGCGCTGACTTCGAATATGAGCCGGAAAGCGATGCCTGGCGCATCACCCGCATTTACCAGGGGGATTCCTGGGACCCGCAGAACTCGTCGCCGCTCAGCCAGCCGGGCGTCCAGGTTCGCGAAGGCGATCGTCTGGTCGAAGTGAATGGCCAGCGCCTGTCACGGTCTGTATCGCCTGCCGCTGCACTGGTTAACCTGGCGGGGGAGGAAGTCACGCTGACCATCCTCCCGCAGTCGGACGGCGACCAGGAGCCCGCGAAATCCGCACGCACGGTAACCGTAAAGACGCTGCGCAGCGAGGTCGGCCTGCGCTATCGCGACTGGGTGGAAAACAACCGCCGGCGGGTGCACGATGCGACCGGTGGCCGCATCGGCTACCTGCATATCCCCGACATGGGACCTCAGGGCTATGCCGAGTTTCACCGGGGATTTCTATCTGAAATCGACCGGGAAGGCCTGATCGTGGATGTTCGTTATAACCGCGGTGGGCATGTCTCCTCGCTGCTGCTAGAAAAGCTGGCCCGAAAGCGCCTGGGGTATGACCTGGCGCGCTGGAGTGAGATCCCCACCCCCTATCCGGTGGAATCGGTGCTCGGTCCCATCGTCGCCCTGACGAACGAATATGCCGGATCGGATGGTGATATCTTCTCTCACGGCTTTAAAGCCATGGGGCTGGGCCCCTTGATCGGAAAGCGAACCTGGGGCGGCGTGATCGGCATCTGGCCGCGTCACAGCCTGGTGGATGGCACGCAAACCACCCAGCCGGAGTTTTCCTTCTGGTTCAACGATGTGGGTTGGGGTGTAGAAAATTACGGTGTAGATCCCGACATTGAGGTCGACATCCGCCCACAGGACTACGTGCGCGGCGTCGATCCCCAGCTGGAACGCGCCATCGAGGAAATCCTGAGGCTGCTGGCTGAAAATCCTCCCCAGCTGCCCGATTTCTCGGAACGGCCGACCCGGGCGCTGCCCACTTTGAAGGAGCTTTAGCGTCTTAAACCCTGACCGGGGCGAAGGCAGGATATAATTCAGATGGTGACCTGCCCGTAAAGCAATGCGGGCAGGTCACCATCAATCAGCAGGCTGGTTCGGGGTTTCCCTTATTGTGCTGTTCTCCTTCTCTGGGTATATTCAATGAAGGGAAACATATTGTCCCTTAACAGAAATCCTTTTTATCTTGTTTTTATCGGGCAAGGAGAAGCCGAACGCGATGAACGGAAATCTTCGTCTCATCCGCGGTCTGCTTTTTGCTTTGCTGCCTGCATTATTGCTTGGAGGTCATCACTACACTTCAACACACACGTCGACACCGGACTCGGCCATCATTAGAGCCTCACTCCCCAAAAAGCAAACCGCCCATCTGTTATTAACGACCAATAATAAACTTAAGAACAGGGGGTTTTTTCGCGATTCCCAGCAAGGACCGGCTAACGGGCAGCCGATGGCGGAAGATGACATCTACCGCCTCCTGCAGGATCAACCGTTGTGGATTGAACCCATCGGCGTCCTGGAAAACGACCATGATCCCGATGGCGAGCAGCTGGCAGCACGGATCGTCCAGCCCCCGCAGCACGGGGTTGTAGACCTGAAGCCGGATGGCTCGTTCACCTATAGCCCGCCCGAAGGTTTTGTCGGTGAAGACGCGTTCGTCTATCAGGCTATCGATCCAGAAGAGAATGCCGATACTGCCACCGTCACGCTGAGGGTTCGTGATACCCAGCGGCCCGAGGTGATCTGGATACTGCCGGTGACCACCAGCCGCGACGATCCCCAGATCACTCCAACCATTTATCTGAAGCCGTGGATCAAAACCTTGCGCCTAAGGGTGCAGGCGACGGATAATGATATGGTGGTACGCGTGCGCTTTCTGCGCTGGGATGTCTCCAGCGAGCAGCACCTTCTCCTCGAAACTGTCCACCAGGACCCAGACACCCCGGAAATATTTGAATATGATCTGTCGCTTGAAGATCTTCAACCAGGTTTTACCGAAGTATTCGCGCAGGCCTATGACAGAACTTCCAACAGCCATTCCCGCAGCATCAATATTTACCGTCCTGAGGTGCTGACAGAGGCCCTGTTTATCCCCTTACTGGTTCGCTAGGCAGGCTTGTGAAGGTAATGCCTGCAGGAGGTCCCGGTCGAAGCGGGCTCCTGCAGGCAAAAAATCCCTTTGCATGAAAAATTACTGATAAATGTCATGCCCGCGACCATACATTTTACATTGCCCTCTACACAAATATGGTTATAATCTGATACTGGTGTCTTTTTGTTTTGTTTGAAGGAGCACCGCTAACCCCCTCCACCTGAAATTTCGAGGGCACAGTTTGTATTGACAAAAACGCAGGGCGCTCGCCATTGCTGTTTTAAATTTTTATACGCTCAGGCAAATAATATTGCAAATCCCACCAAAAAGGCGTTTATTTATTGATTCCCGGAAGGGCATTTCAGCTGCCAGCCTCTCCGGAATACAGGATCAGGCAGCGGTAAGGAGGTGTGAAGTTAAAATCCGCTGAAAACAATCATAAGAAGGGTAAAGGAAGTGTGTTTCCGGCGCCCGAGAAATATCCTAAAAAATAAATTTTAGAATATCAGCGCCGGCACAGTTCCCTCCTTCTACCGTTACAGAAGAATTATTGCCAATTGTATAAGGAGGCCTGATGAACCTGCTTGGTCTTGCAAGACACGGACTCGACGCGTTCGAGCAAATTGCTGTGCTTGGCGTGGTTGTGGTTGCATTCATTAGCCTGATATACGCCTGGCTGCTGCGCACGACTGTCTTGAAAAAAGACAAGGGGGATCCCGAAATGCAGCGCGTGTGGGAAGCCATTCGCATCGGCGCAGACAGCTACCTCAACCGCCAGTTAAAAACCATTCTCCCCGTTATTGCCGTCCTGACAGTCCTGCTCTTTTTGAGCGTTTACGTTGTACCGCCCAGCCCAGAAGCAAAAGCGGAATTCCCCCAGAACACACAAATCATCATCGCAATCGGCCGCACCGTCGCCTTCATCGTCGGAGCGACGTTCTCACTGCTGGTTGGCCAGCTGGGCATGCGCATGGCTATCCATGCCAGCGTACGCGCCACAGCGGCTTCCCGGCGCAGCTTTAACGAATCGCTCTCCGTCGCCTACTATGCAGGCACAGTGACCGGGATGCTGACGGATGGCCTCGGGTTGTTAGGAGGCACCGTCATCTTCATCATCTTCGGTACCGCGGCGCCTGATGCGCTGCTCGGGTTCGGCTTCGGCGGTACCCTGATCGCGCTCTTCATGCGCGTGGGCGGCGGCATTTACACCAAAGCAGCCGACGTTGGTGCGGATCTGGTTGGCAAAATCGAAAAAGATATCCCTGAAGATGACCCCCGCAACGCTGCGGTAGTGGCAGACCTGGTCGGCGATAATGTCGGCGACTGCGCCGGGATGGCCGCCGATATTTTCGAGAGCTATGAGGTCACCATCGTCTCCGCTCTGATTCTGGGTCTGACCCTGGTGAGCATCGATCCCAACCACGATTTGAAGTGGATCGTCTTCCCGCTCATCATCCGCGGCATTGGTGTCCTCAGTTCCATCCTGGGCACCTTCACTGTGCCGATCTGGGAAAAATTCCCCATCAAAGCCCTGCGGGCAAAGGATGCCGAACAGGCGATGTTCCGCTCCTATGAAGTTTCAAGCGTGAACACGATCATCTTCGCCTTTATCGTTGCCATCCTTTATGCTAACGACTGGAAACTGGCGCTGCTGACGACCGTTGGCGTCGGCCTGGCGGTCGCCTTCAACCCGCTCACGTCCTACTTTACTGCGACCCGCAAACCCCCGGTGGAGGAAATCGTCGATTCCACGCGCTCGGGTCCGGCGACCACCATTCTCTCGGGTCTCTCGGTAGGAATGGAATCGACGGTCTGGGCCCTGGTGGTGATCTGTGTTGCCTTCGCCGTCGCCATGGGCATCTACGGCGGCGAGGGCGCTATTTACGTGCTGTACGGCGTTTCCATCGTGGGCATCGGTATGCTCAGCCATACGGGCAACAATGTCGCCATGGACTCCTACGGCCCGATTTCGGACAACGCCAACGGCATTGGAGAAATGGCCTGGCACGATCAGGATGACACCGCCACACGGAAAGCGCGCCAGATCATGGCTGACCTCGATGCCGTAGGAAACACGACCAAGGCAATTACCAAAGGGATTGCAATCGCCTCGGCAGTGATTGCCGCCATCAGTCTGTTCGCATCCTTCATTACCGATGTCAGCCGTGTGCAGGCTGCGCTCGGTGCCCCGGTGATGGATGCTATCCGCGTTTCGGACACCGGTGTGTTCATCGGTCTGCTGCTGGGCGGCGCCCTGCCCTGGATCTTCAGCTCGCTGTCGATCCGCGCTGTCTCCCGGGCAGCCGGTCAGATCGTTGAAGAGGTGCGCAAGCAGTTCCGCATTCCGGGTCTGATGGAAGGCAAAGTCCAGCCGGACTATGCTCGCGTGGTCGGGATCTCAACGCGATCCGCCCAGAAAGAGCTTGTCCCCCTGGCCACCCTCTCCATTGTGACCCCACTGATCGTTGGAATGGTGCTGGGTGTGGAAGCGCTGGGAGGCTTTCTGGCAGGCGTGATCCTGAGCGGTCAGCTCCTGGCTGTTTTCATGTCGACCTCTGGCGGCGCATGGGACAATGCCAAGAAGCAAATCGAAGACGAACCGCGCAACCTGGCTGCGAACACCGGCAAAGGCTCCGAGCGGCATAAAGCCAGCGTGGTCGGCGATACCGTCGGAGACCCGCTTAAGGACACGGCAGGGCCGGCCCTCAACCCGATGATCAAGGTAGTTAATATGGTCTCCCTGCTGGCTGCACCGATCCTGGTTCAATACAACCAGCATAATCTGGGCTGGTGGATTGTACTGGCGATCCTGTTTGGAGGCTTTATCTGGAGTGTTTCCCAGAGTAAGCGTCCCGCTCACGCAGCGCTGCCGGCAGCAGAACGTTCGCCCGTAGCTGGTGACTGAGACGGTCTGGCCGGATCATTGATAATACGACAAATACGGTTCGGGCGAACCTGCCCGAACCGTATTTATTCAGTCCATTCCATACAAAAACAGGAATAAAATTGCATCTTTTTATCACCTGGAGTATGATAGAAACGATCCAGTATTCATTCCTCCTCTTCACCCAAGCTTAGCGTCCGGCACCGGCTGCGTGCCAAAGGATGGTTTGCAGCATTATCCTTCTCCTGACGTAAACAGTCGTTGTTTTTTAACAACAGGGGAAGAGGTCTGAAATGGAGTCAGGTACCCGTGGCTATACCGGTAACCAGAACGAAAGTCATTATCCCACGCGAGCGCGCTGACATCTTACACCGCCAGCGCCTGGTGGACTTACTGGTAGATCTGCTCGACTACAAGTTATTGATTATTGCCGCGCCCGCTGGTTATGGAAAGACCTCCCTTCTGGTAGATTTTGCCCACAGAGTCCAGCTCCCTGTCTGCTGGTATTCCCTCGACCCACTCGACCGGGATCCGCAGCGCTTTATCGCCCACCTGATTGCGGCGATTGCCCAGCGCTTCCCATCTTTTGGCAGCCAGTCTCTCTCCATGCTGGAGACCGCATCCCAGACCGACCTGGATATGGACGATCTGGTGACCGCGCTGGTCAATGATGCATACGAAAATATCCAGGAACATTTCATCCTGGTGATCGACGACTATCATCTGGTCAATGAGACGGCCGAGATTGATTATTTTGTCAGCCGTTTCATCCAGGATGTGGATGAAAACCTTCACCTGATCCTGGCCTCGCGCTCACTGCTCAGCCTGCCAGACCTGCCCCTGATGGTAGCGCGTTCACAGGTTGGCGGCCTCAGCTTCGAAGAACTGGCCTTTCAGCCCGAAGAAATCCAGTCCCTGGTCCTGCAGAATTACCATCTCACCATCCCCACTTCCACCGCCGAAGAACTGGCGCGCGAAACGGAAGGGTGGATCACCGGTCTGCTGCTGTCGGCGGAAACGATGTGGCAGGATATGATCGACCGGGTGCGGGTGGCACGCGTTTCGGGGATCGGTTTATACGATTACCTGGCCCAGCAGGTGCTCGACCAGCAGCCCCCAGAGATCCGCGACTTTCTCCTGCGCACATCCTTGCTGGAAGAATTTGATATTTCGCTGTGCAAAGCGGTTTTCGGCGAAGATAAGGATTGGCGATCCATCTTCAACACCGTTCTGCAAAGCAATCTTTTTGTTCTTTCCGTCGGAGATGACGGCACCTGGATCCGCTATCACCACCTGTTCCGCGATTTCTTACAGGCCCGTATTGAACAGGAACGGCCGGAGGAAAAGCAGAAAATCCTCACCCGGCTGGCCCAGGTGTATGTCGAGCAGCAGGAATGGGACAAGGCTTTCGACATTTATCACAGGCAGCTTGACTGGCCTGCAATCGCAGACCTGCTTGAACAGGCGGGAGCTTTGCTGATCAAAAGTGGACGCCTGGGGGTCCTCTCTCACTGGCTTGATGTACTGCCTCCTGAGTATCTAATCTCCAATCCCAACCTGCTTTCGCTTCGCGGTGCCGTTGCCATTTCACGCGGCCAGATCGAAAGCGGCATCGACCTGCTCAATCAGGCTGAAGCGCTCCAGCGAGCTTCCGGTGAAAAAACGCATCTCGCCATCACACTCACCCGACGTGCTGTGGGCCATCGCTTCCTTGGTAATTATTCAGAAGCGATCCGGGATGCCCAGGCAGCTCTGGCGCTAATCGAAAATGACCCCAACATGCTTTATGCCCGGGGCGAGGCTTACCGTTCCATTGGCGCAACCCTTTTCTACCAGGGGCAGCCTCACGAAGCCGTTACCAATCTGAATCAGGCCCATCAAGCCTATTCACTCATCAAAGACCATCAGAATGTCGCTATGGTCGTGATGGAGCTGGGCATAGCTAACCTCAGCCTTGGGCGCTACCCGCAGGCTCTGGATAACTTCCAGCAGGCCCTCAACTACTGGAACCGGGTGAAAAACACAGTCAACCAGGCCAATGTATTGAACAACCTGGGTGTGCTGCACCATTTGCTCGGCGATTACGAACAGGCTTTTCACTGCTACAAGCAGGCCCTGGCACTGGCTCGCCAGAACGGCGATCACCGCATGGAAGCCTATGTGCTTTGCGGCACCGGTGACCTGTATGCCGACCTGGGTATCCCCGAAAGCGCACTCGATGCATACGACCAGGCGCGCCAAGTTGCCCAGCGCATCGACTACCGCTTTCTGCTGCTGTATACGCACCTGGCGGCCGCCACCCAGCACGGTGCACTGCAGCGCATCACCCAGGCTCACCAGGCACTGGAAACAGCAGAGCGCTCATTTCTAAAAACCAGCTCTTTTTATGAAAGCGGACTGCATGCTCTGGCTGCAGGCCGGCTTGCGCTGCTGGAAAAGGATTATGCAAAAGCAGTCGAACACCTGCGGCGCTGTGTAGACCTCTTTGCAGAGGGTGGCCAGCAGGTGGAACTCAGCCGGGCCTATTTTTATCTGGCCAGTGCCTGTGAAGGGGCTGGCAATTGCCGGGCAGCACTGCAGGAGCTTGAACAGGCTTTCAGGCAGGCATCCAGCGTAAAGAGCGCTCACATTCTGGTCCCAGCCGGTCGAGAACACAGAACCTTTCTGGAAAGAATGAAGGGTGATCCCCAGTTAGGCGAAAAGGTTACCGGGCTTCTGCAGCGTGTGGCCTGCTTCGAGGAGAGCATTCCCACCATTCGCAAACGGCTGCGCCCGCATACCGCTGCCGTTCCCTTCGCCCCCCCACAGCTCACCATACGTGCCCTGGGCCGGACTCAGGTGGAGATCGATGGTCGCCCGGTTACAGCTCCCGAATGGCTGAACCAGCGCCGTGTGCGCGAATTTCTCTTTTACCTGCTGGCCAGTGCAGAAGGCTTAACCAAAGAGGAGATCGGCCTCACCTTCTGGCCCGATAGTTCCCCGGCGCAGCTGAAGCTGCAGTTTAAAAATACGATTTACCGCTTGCGGCACGCACTGGGTCCGGATGTCATCTATTTCGATGAGGATCGCTACTGGTTCAACCGCAATTTGGACTACCAGTATGATGTGGAAATGTTCCTGGATGGTCTCTCACAGGCCCGTGCCGCTGCCAGCACAGTTGAAAAGATCAAAGCCTACAGCACGGCGATCGAGCTGTACCGGGGTCCCTTCTTTCCGGAAGCTGATGGTACCTGGGCGTGGACCGAGCGCGAGCATCTCAGAGAGGCGTTCTTTAATGCCTGCCTGGACCTCGCCCGCCTGCAGCTCGAAAGCCGCCAGTACAACGAAGCCCTGGAAAACTGCCACCGTGTGCTAAATGAAGACCCCTGTCTGGAAGAGGCCCACCGGCTGGCGATGAAGATCTATGCAGCCCAGGGAAATCGGGCTGCCATAACCCGGCAGTTTGAATACTGCCGCCAGATACTGCATCAAGAAATCAACGTCCCCCCTTCACCGCAAACTGAAACACTATACCGCATGCTCTGCAGGTAGATTCAAACGGGCTTTCAGCTCTATAGTATATGAAGCATGCTCTTATAGCACCTGCCGATCAGCAGGCCTTCTTCCGGCCTTTTTTGGTTTAACCAACGGGGTGAGCTAAGCCGCGCCATTCCTCCGTCTACAGCGGCTTTTTTAATCTTATATTAATTTTTTCTCCGATTTTAAGAGCCACCTTCGGCGACCGGCCCCTGTCATAATCAGGACAGATTTCCAAATCAAAGAATCAATTTAAATAAAGAAGGAGAAAAATCATGAAGCGCTATACTTCCCTGCTCACCCCTCACACAGTTCAGTTCATCCTGCTGGTCATCACACTGGTTCTCTTCGTCCTTGGCGCAGGCGCTCCTGCTGCTATGGGTGGAATTGGCGGGTAAGCCTTGGTCCTGCTGTTTGCGATTGCCGCCGGACTGCCAGCCGGCCTGATCCGGGCCTGGATAACAAAACGCCCGCTGCAAATTCCAGACCTGCACCTGATCTGGTTGGTACCGGTTGCATTTTTACCCCAGTTTCTGGCAGCCTTCCTGCCAGTCACCCGCCGTCTCACTCCCGACGACATAGCGGCGGCTGCCCTGGTGTTTTCCCAGGTGCTGCTGCTGGTCTTTGCCTGGGCCAACCGAAAAAAGCCCGGTTTCTGGATGCTTGGTTTTGGGCTGCTGCTGAACCTGATCGTAATTGCATTCAACGGCGGTCTGATGCCGATCAGTCCAGAGATCATCCGGGTTCTATTCCCCGATGCTCCGCCCGCGGCGGAGATTATCGGTTTACGTATGGGTAAAAATGTCATCTTGCCGGTATCCGAGATGCGCTGGTGGTGGTTATCAGATCGCTTTCTGCTGCCGGACTGGTTCCCACCTAACCACGTCGCATACAGCATCGGTGATGTCTTCATCGCCGCCGGCGCATTCTGGCTGCTGTGGTCTCTGGGCGGCCAGGCTCACGCACATCAATCGATAATTAATGGAGGTAAAGATGGGTATGATGATCTATCCCACCAGCAGCGTATTGAGTGGACAGGAAATTAGCCGGCTGTTGACAGCCGCCGTCGTTAATCAGAATTTTCGTACGCTGCTGTTGTCCAATCCGGCCATCGCCTTAACGACCGGTTATAACGGTGAACCCTTCGAGCTGGAAAGCGAGCTGCGGGAGCGCGTCATATCGATCCGCGCCCAGTCTCTCCAGGATTTTGCCCTGCAGCTCACCGAGCGTGAGAACAGCGGTGTATCACGCAGCATCAGGCAGCGGCGTTTCAACCACCCCTACCCTGCCGGTGGAATGGATTAAGCAATTAAGGTCGATAGGCAGAACGACAGGCTGGATGCCAAGGAGAGTGTCTATCGAGCAAGAGTTATGAACGCATATTTTATATCTTTCTGATAATTACAGGTAATCTGTACAGGCCATGCTAATTTTCACTGCCGACTTCAACGAATACTGCGGCATGGTTCACGGATACCGCGAACCCGGCCATGAGGCTCATTCCAGGGATGTGAGTGAGCCTGTTCAATCGCGCTTAGGCGAGACGGATCAAACCCGAGCGAAATCAGTGGAACAATCAGCCCAGCCCGGCCATCAGGATCTTGCCAGCCTGCTCAACCAGCTTCCTGGCATGGTTTATCGCTGCCACTATGACGGGAAGTGGAAGATGGACTTTGCGAGCGAAGGTGCATATGAACTGACGGGATACCGGGTAGAAGATCTAATCCATCAGAACGACATCTTCTTCAGCCAGGTCATACATCCCGACGACCGCGAGGATGTTCACCAAAAGATTGAAAAGGCCTGGCGTGAAGGCAAACCCTTCAACATCACCTACCGCATTCGCGCCAGGGACGGCAGCGAGAAGTGGGTGCGAGATACCGGAAAAGCGGTTTCCAACACATCTGATCGTATTGAATTCGAAGGGTTCATAACAGACGTTAGCGAGCAGAAGCGCTCCGAAGAGCGCATCCAGCGGCAGATCAGACGCTTTGAAGGCCTCCGGAAAGTCGACATGGCGATCACGGCCAGCTTCGATTTGCGCGTTACCCTGGATGTGCTTCTGGAGCAGGTGATCAACCAGCTTGAAGTGGACGCAGGAGATATCCTCCTGCTGGACCGCTATACGAATACGCTGGAATATGCTGCACGCAGAGGCTTTCGCACGGCCGCCCTCCAGCACACCAGCCTGCGCCTGGGCGAAGGCTTCGCTGGCAGCGCCGCTATCGAACGCCGCACCATCCACATCCCCGACCTGGCCCGGGCCAGAGGCGGGCTGGAGCGCTCACCCTATCTGGAGGCTGAAGGGTTTATCACCTATTTCGGAGTGCCCCTGATTGCAAAAGGTGAACTGGAAGGCATTCTCGAAATTTTCCACCGCAGTCCCCTGCAGCCGGACCCGGAATGGCTGGATTATCTGGAGACGCTTGCCGGACAGGCCGCGATCGCGATCGATAACGCCACGCTCTTCAAAGAACTCCAGCGCTCCAATATGGAGCTGAATCTGGCTTACGATGCCACCCTGGAGGGCTGGTCGAAAGCGCTGGAACTGCGCGATCAGGAGACCGAGGGGCATACCCAGCGCGTGACGCACATGACGCTGCGGCTGGCGCGCAGCATGGGTTTCAGCGATTCAGAACTCGTGCCCATCTATCGCGGCGCCCTGCTGCACGATATTGGGAAAATGGGCATTCCCGACCATATCCTGCTCAAGCCCGGCCCCTTGAACCCCAATGAATGGGAAATTATGCGCCAGCATCCCACACTGGCCTACAACCTGCTGTGGCCGATTCCCAGCCTGCGCCCCGCACTGGATATCCCCTACTGTCACCACGAGAAGTGGAACGGAATGGGCTATCCGCGTGGATTGAAGGGCGAGGAGATTCCTCTGGCAGCGCGCATCTTTTCGATCGTCGACGTCTGGGACGCGCTGATCTCAGACCGCCCTTACCGCAAAGCCTGGCCGGAAGACAAGGTATTTGAATACATCCGCAAGGAAAAAGGGCGGCACTTCGACCCGCAGGTCACGGAAGCGTTCCTGGCGCTTTTTTAAGCTGTCCTTCGCGGAAGCAACAAAAAGCCGCAGCCGGACATCGTTCCGGTTTTGCGGCTTTTTGTGATGGTACACTATGCAGAACACCGCCCGGGCACAGGCCCGGCAGGCGCAGTATGAAAGGGGAAAATCGTGATATGACACCTGAAGGACTGCAGGCAGCTGTGCAGATGGATGCGGCCGATGAACTCGCTCCGTTCCGCAGCCAGTTCGTCAGCCACGATCCGGACCTGCTCTACATGGACGGGAACTCACTGGGGAGGATGCCCCGCGCCACCGCACAAAGGCTGCAGCAAGCCATCGACCACGAGTGGGCTCAGGGGCTGGTGCGCTCCTGGAACAACGGCTGGTATGAGGCACCCCAGAAGCTGGGAGACAAAATCGGCCGCCTGATCGGCGCGGGCCCGGGGCAGGTGGTTGTCTGCGATTCGACCTCGGTCAACCTTTTTAAACTGGCTGTTGCTGCTCTGTCGCTGCGCCCCGGCCGGCAGCGCATCCTCACCGACGCATTCAACTTTCCTTCCGACCTGTATGTCCTGCAGGGCTGCATTGATCTGCTGGGAGGCCGGCACAGCCTGCAGGTCTTCCCTTCACAGGATGGGATCGTGATAGACGAAGATGCGCTGCTGGACGCCATCGACGAAGACACGGCCCTGGTGACCCTCTCCCATGTGGCCTTCAAAAGCGGTTTTCGTAACAACGCCCAGCGCATCACCCAGCGTGCCCACGCGGCCGGCGCCCTGGTCCTCTGGGACCTGAGCCATTCGGCCGGCGCTGTTCCGGTCGACCTGGATGGCTGGGGAGTTGACTTCGCCGTTGGCTGCACTTACAAATATTTAAATGGAGGGCCAGGCTCCCCCGCGTACCTTTACGTGCGCCGGGATCTCCAGACCGCCGTACGCTCTCCAATCTGGGGCTGGTTTGGCCAGCACAGTCCTTTCGCCTTTGAGCATGATTACCGGCCGGTGGAAGATGTTCGCCGTTTTCTGGCCGGCACGCCACCAATCCTTTCCCTTCTGGCCATCGAGCCAGGCGTGGACCTGCTTCTCGAAGCCGGAATCGACAGGATTTTTCGCAAAGCCGTTTCCCTGACATCCTTTTTCATTGAGTTGTTCGATCGCGATCTTTCCTCGCTGGGCTTTACGCTGGGCTCACCGCGCAGCCCCGATCAGCGCGGAGCGCATATCAGCCTGCGCCACCCGCAGGGTTATCAAATCAACCGCGCTCTGATTGAAGAGATGAACGTAATCCCGGACTTTCGCGAACCGGACAATATCCGCCTGGGACTGGCCCCACTTTACACCTCATATCAGGACGTGTGGGAAACCGTCCAGCGCCTGAAGCGGGTGGTTGTGGAAAAAAGGTTTGAAAAATTCTCCCCCGAACGCCAGGCAGTGACCTGATTTGACGGAAATCCACCGCTCACAGGAACCTGTATTTACTGGATAGGGTAGGCCCAGTTTATGAATTCAGGGGGAACTTATTTACCTTTCATGGTAAACTTTCTCCGATTAATGCCCTGTCATCATAATCTTTATATGCCCGTATGAGGATGCGAAGGCTTATGCAGAATAATTCTCTTCCTCCCAGCCCGCACGGCAGCTCGCGCGATTTAATGCGCCGGCCCCTCGATTTTTTTCTGACCATCTCCCGCACTTATGGCGACATCGTCTGCTACCGGCCAGCGCCCGAGCCTGCTTACCTGGTTAACCACCCCGATTACATCCGCCATGTGCTGGTGGATAACTACAAGAATTACAGCAAAGAGACTTATATCAATCAAATGTTTAAAAAGGTTGTCGCCGACGGCCTGCTGGTCAGCGAAGGTGAAACCTGGAGGCGGCAGCGGCGCATGATGCAGCCCGCCTTTCACCAGCAGCGCATTGCCGGCCTGAGTGAGCTGGTTGTCGCCGAAACATATAAAATGCTGGAAAAGTGGTCTGCACAGGAGGACGAGCCTGTTGATATCAGCCGGGAAATGTCGGTGCTGACGCTTTCGATCATCACCAAGGCACTGTTTGGCGTGGACATTGGCAGCCACGCGGCCGCCGTGGGACAGGCGGTGAACCTGGGAGGCGATTTGCTGGAAAAACCGCGCCACCCCCGCTTCCAGAAAGCACTGGAAACCGTGGAGGAGGTCGTCCAGCACATCATCACCGAGCGCCGTAAAACAGGCAAAGATACGGGCGACCTGCTCTCCATGCTCCTGGACGCGCAGGACGAGGAAACCGGAGCGACCATGGATGATCGCCAGCTCCGTCATCAGGTGGTGACCCTGCTGCTGGCCGGCTACGAGACCACCGCCAATGCGCTCACCTGGACCTGGTATCTGCTCGCCCAGCATCCTGAAGTAGCGGATAAAGTCCGTGAAGAAGTCGATCGCGAGTTGAAAGGCTGCCGGCCAACTTATACCGACCTGGTACGCCTGCCCTATACCCTGCAGGTGTTTCAGGAGGGGATGCGCCTGTATCCATCCGCCTGGATTCTGGGACGCAAAGCGCTCCATGATGACGAGATTGGAGGCTACCCCGTCGCCGCTGGTACCATCGTCGCTATCAGCCCTTACACCATGCACCGCCATCCCGGGTACTGGGAAAACCCGGATGACTTTGACCCCGACCGCTTTTCGCCCGAGCGCTCGGCCGGCAGACACCGCTTCGCATACCTGCCTTTCGGCGCAGGGCCGCGCCAGTGCATTGGCAACCGCTTCGCCCTCATGGAGGCACACCTCATTATCGCCGCTGTCTCTCAGCGCTACCGCATGGAGCTTTTACCAGGCCAGGATATCCACCCCCAGCCCATCTTTATCCTCAGACCCGATCGAGAAATCTGGATGAAGCTGCAGAGTTAATTACACAACTTATCTGAACAGCCTGTAAGCTCAGAAGCGGACCTGTTATCGGGTCCGCTCTTTTGTTATAATAGAAGTTCGTGCTTTTACCGGGTGGAGATAAAGGAAGTCTCGTATGATACTCGGAATGGATTTCGGAACCACAAACACAGGCGCAGCGGTGTTCGATGGCCAGCAGGTAAATGTGCTGCCCATTGACCCGTCCAGTGCCACCCCGACAAGCTGCCGGTCGGCGATCTATATCACCCGCTCGCGTGATTATTATCTGGGCAGTGCCGCACTGAACACCTACTTCAGCCAGAACGTCGGGCGGCCCTCACGTTACCGCAAGATCAAAATCGGAGAAATAGCCCAGGTCTTCGCCGAGCTGCCCACGTTCTACCGTGACGTGTTCGTCTACGAGGATGAATACTCACCGGGCAGGTTGTTCGTCTCCATCAAAACTGCGCTCCGCAACCAGCACTACTTCGGCACCGTCTATCAGGATACCTGGTACTCAGCCAGCGACCTGGTGGCCATTTTCCTGACCGGGATGAAACAGCGTGTGGAGCGGCAGCTCGGGTACGCGGTTGACCATGTCGTGCTGGGCCGGCCGGTGCACTTTTCTGCAGATCCAGAGGAAGATCAGATCGCGCAGAACCGCCTGCTGGAAGCCGCTTTCAAAGCCGGTTTTAAGACGGTCTATCTGGAATATGAACCGGTTGCAGCCGCGCTCTCTTACGAGAGGCAGGTTCAGGATAAGCAGTTGATCCTTGTCTTCGATTTCGGGGGCGGGACGCTGGACTTTACGATAATGGAGGTGGGAAATCCCGGCAGGCGCCAGATTCTGGCCACCGGCGGTATTCCCATCGCAGGCGATGTTTTCGACCAGCGTCTGTTCCGCGCCGCCATCCCCAAACACCTGGGAGAGAACGATTACTTTGTCTCAAACGGCGCGCAGTACCCCATTCCGGCACACATCTTCGACCTGCTCAGCACGCCCCACGAAATCCTGTCGCTCAACACTCCCCAGAATATGGAAATGCTGCGCAGCATCCACCAGGGGGCCCTGCACAAAGAGAAAACAGGCGCGCTGCTGCAGATTGTGTCCTCCAACTACGCGCTGCTGCTTTTTGACCAGGTGGAGCGCCTCAAACGCCAGCTTTCTACCCAGACGGATGCCACCCTGTCCTTTCAGGCCGGCCGCTACCTGATCGAAGAGACAGTTACCCGCCCGCGTTTTGAACGCGCCATCCGGCGTGAATATGAAGCCATTCGCACAGAGCTGGAACGCACCCTGGAGCGCGCCGGAGTAAAAACACAGGATATCGACTGTGTGATCCGCACCGGCGGCTCATCCCAGGTTCCCCTGTTTGTGCGCATGCTGCACCACATGTTTGGCTACAACCGTGTGCGAGAGATCGATATCTTCAGCAGCGTAACTTCGGGACTGGCTCTGCGCGGGTACGAAATCGCCACCGGTCAGGTTGAATTACCCGTCTTTCATGCAGATCGGGCCGGTTTCCACGAAAGCATTCAAACCAAAGAAGATCCCATCCACGGACCGGATGAAGTGGACGTCAAGGAAGTGCGCCAGCGGCTGGAGGTGATGCGAGACATCCATGTGGGCCAGGCATCCCTGCCGGCTGCCGTTCTGCTCTTTCTGGATCATCAGGGCAGCCTGTCGGTATACACGGCCCAAAAGCACTACACCCCGGGAGATAAAGTCACAACGGATAAGCTTCCCGAAAGGGTGCAGGGGCAGGCCATCATTGCCGCCCTGGACCGGCAAATCCTGTTCGCCACCAACCAGGTCCGGCTTTTCAGCCTTCCAGCCAGATCTCTTTACACTGCCAGTCAGGTCGGCCAGCAGGCGGTAAATGATCTGCTCCCCCTGGAAAAAGGGGAATTCGTGACCGCCGCAGCCTGCTGGCAGCCGGACAAGGTAACAAGCGGTTGGGTTTATATGGTCACCACACACGGCCAGGTACGCAGCTTTGATGCCCGCCTGCTGGCCGAACAGCTCTTGCAGAAACCCTATTTCCAGTCGGAGCGCAAGTATACCGGTTTCCCTGCCGTGCTGTGCTGCACCCGGGCTGGGACCGGCCTGATCGCAGCTACCAACCGGGGGCGGCTTGTCTGCGCTTTGCAAAAAGAGATCGGTGTATCCGTCTTTGATATTTTAAAAGTGCACAAAAACGAAGTGATCAGCGCCGCCGCTACCTTCTCTGAAGAAGACGAACTTTACGCCGTAGACCGGTCCGGGCGGCTGCTGTCCATAGACGTAGAAACGCTTTGCAAGGGCGGCATAAAAGAACGCGTTCGCTCCCTGCAGCGCAGCTTCTCCATTATCGCACTGCCGGCAGCCAGGGATCTGCAGGATGAGAATTACTTTGCCCTGACAGCACACGGTATCCTGCTGCGTGCGCATCTGCCAGCCGGCCCACTTCCTTTCAGGTTGAGCCAGCCTTATCACGCTTTCCCTGCACGAGACGAAATCACAGCCTGCCTTCACATCACATAACTGAACCAAAGGACGCTCAAGACTATAAAAACCTCCGGCCTGTTGTTGACCGGAGGTTTCTCAAGGTAGAAAAGTTCGAATTATGCTCGCCGGAGCGCGCGAACAATGAGCAGCAGGATCACTGCTCCTACGAATGCCGTTATGATGCTTCCGATAATTCCGGCGCCCAGACTGATCCCCAGTGCCGAGAACAGCCAGCCCCCAATAAAAGCGCCGACGATCCCGATCAGGATTGCTCCCACCAGACCTACGCCGATACCGCGTACCACCGCATCGGCCAGGATCCCGGCGACAGCGCCAACAATAATCCATACGATCAAACTTTCTAAAGTCATTTTCCCTCCTTAAGAACAGTAAATCAGCCGTTCCCGCGGGGAATCAAAATGGAGTGCTCACAATAATCAAGCGGTCATCCTCATCCCAACAGCGAGATCATAATAATCATCCACAGTATATCCAATGGGGGAAAGAAGTAAATTGGGGTTTTCCCCTACTGCCAGTAGGGAAGTCCCTATCAGCGCAGGGTAAACATCCGCAGAGTTAACGCTATATAATACGTGTCTGTCCGTAAAGAACGGACATAAATGATTCAGAAGGGAGGTTATGTGCCACCATTTACCCGATCAATTTTCTTGATGGCTTTCGGAGTCATTCTGCTCCTGCTGGCCGGCTGCAGCAGCCAGGCCGCACCACAGCCGGCAATTAGCCCAACACAGCAGTCCCCTGCTGCCCCCACAGAGGCACCTGCACCGGATCCAACCGCAGCGGACACGCCACTCCCCTCCGCAACGGCAACAGATACACCCGTCCCAACGGCTACTTTCACACCCACCATTTCCCTGACGCCGACCATCACGAACACTCCCACAATTTCTCCTACCCCAACCCGTGACTTTCCCGACGTGACCGTATCAGAAAACCAGGCCTTCTGCCGCTACGGACCGGGAACGGCATATCTGTATTCTCACGGCCTGTACGCAGGCGAGCATGCCGTCGTCCACGGCCGCAACTATTCGGGAACCTGGCTGTGGATCCAGCCCGACAATCTCGACCGCCACTGCTGGGCGGCAGCTTCGGTTTTCACCATCGAAGGGGATGTATCCTCGGTCCCGGTGGTCCAGGCCGAGCTTCCAAAATCCACCCTATACGGACCACCTGAAGATGTGGAAGCAACGCGCAGCGGCAACCAGGTGACGGTGAGCTGGGAGGCCGTCTGGATGACGGAAGACGATGATCGCGGCTACTTAATCGAGGCCACGATCTGTCAGAACGGCGTGCTGATCCCCATTGCATTGCAAACAGACAGCACGTCTTACACCTTCACCGATGATCAGAATTGTTCCGGCGAATCGAGAGGGCGTCTGTACACTGTCGAAAAGCACGGCTACACCACCCCCGTAGAAATCCCCTGGCCCTGACCGGGCCGTAAACCATCAGGGGCTGCTGTCACTTTCGTACAGCAGCCCCTATGCTCAGGTCTCGTCTGAATCGAATTTATCCATCAACCGGCGGATTTCGTCTTCCCAGAAATCGTCCAGTGGTTCAAAGGGTATCTCAGTAAAATCTTCTGACAGGCGGCTGAGATAATCGCGCACCCCCACCTGGGGAGCCAGGTTGTCAAACTCCTCCATTTTATCGTCGACAACTTTCACCAGGCGCTGGCTTTTTTCTTCCAGATCCGCCAGATCCAGATCCATTTTCAGCATAAACTTCATCCGCCGCATGATCCCCAGCCAGGCCATATAATCGTTTTCGATGCGGATGGTGTTGCCGATCTCTGCGAAGCTGGAGAAGTCGTAGGTGGGGACGAAGGCGTAGAATCCCACATATTCCATGCCGCGATCGCCGGCCCGCCGGGCAAGGTATGAGCCGATGCTGGCGCCGCCATGATAATCCGACAGGTTCACCGCCAGACTTTGAATTTCATCTTTCATGTGCGGCAGGCTGTAGGTAGCAGAGATCATCCTCTCCTTATCGTACGGCAGTTCGCCGTAAACACCACCCAGGCCGATAACGCGCTTCACCCGAAGGGATGCAGCTGTGTCCAGCAGCGCTTTCACATAGCGCTCAATATCCAGGTGCGGCTCGTCTCCCAGCAGAATGAGGTAGCCGTTCTGATTGTCTTCGGCATAATAAAAGTCATTGCGTCGAATCTCCAGTTCGCTGGGATAGCCTTCTTCAAATTTGACCACCGGACGCACCAGATCGTGTGTGCCCGGCACCTGGAAGATATAAAAGCCGTCCGAGCGCATCGAACCGATCTGGCGTCCGCCCATTTGCTGTACCAGATACTCAGGCAGGCCTGAAGAAACCGAACCCGCGTCTGCCCACTGCCGCCATCCGACGACCATATACATTTGATCTGCTTCCGGTTTTTCCCAAAGTTCTACCAGTTCAGACATGAGATATACCTCCCTTCGAACGATCGTCTACTGGCGACCGGAATTTCCCATCCATAATTTTCAGTATACTACAGCGAGCGTCTGGTGTAGATTTGCTTAATATACGATTATCATTATCTCCACAGCTTCTCAGCGGTTTTCGCTGTGTTTGTCTCAAGGAGGCGATATGCAGATTGCGGTGATTGGTGCGGGACACATCGGCGGGACGATCGGCCGGAAATGGGCAGCAGCAGGGCATGAGGTTGTCTATGGGGTGCGCGACCCGAAAAGCCCGAAGCTCGAAAGCCTGGCGATCTCGCCATCGTACACCGTCAGGGCTGCCTCACCGGCAGAGGCCATATCTGAAGGCGAAGTGATTCTCCTGGCTGTCCCCGGGAGCGCCGTTAGTCAGGTGATATCCGATTATGGAAAGGCCATAGATGGGAAAATCATTATCGACGCCACCAACCGCGTCGGGCAGCCGGTGATGAACGCGATGGGGCTGCTGGCCGAGCATACACCGTCCGCCGCTGTCTACCGGGCTTTCAGCCATTTAGGATGGGAAAATTTTCAAAATCCGCTGCTGGCCGGCAGTCAAATCGATCTCTTCTACTGCGGAACTCCGGGCGCCAGTCAGGCAGTCGTCGACGGGCTCATCGCAGAGGTCGGGCTGCGGCCTGTATACTGCGGCGGTCCAGAGCTGGCCGAATCCATCGACCACCTGACCCGCCTGTGGTTTGCCCTGGTTCGCGACCAGGGTTACAGCCGCCGGACGGCTTTCAAACTAATACATGAAGGTGCAGGCACCTGATTTTGCACGGGAACCACCCTCTGGACAGGGATGTCCCTTATTTATGCCTGCAGAGATAGCACGGAAGTCCTTTTCGGTGCTAAAAATCGGTCATCTATATTCTGTTCTGAGTGGTGATCCCCCCATCAGCCTGACGCAGGTGCAGGTGGTGCGTCTGCCAGAAAGTTGATCGCAAACCGTCACCTGCCGGCGCCCTTCGTTAAGTCCGGACCTTGGACGAGGAGGTCTGCACCTCGCGAGCTGGTTTCCTCAGGGCAAGATACAAACGCCCGGTGTAAAAAAGCGCAAAAACCGAGAGCAGTTCTTCAATCATCTCCTGGTGATTCCAGACCAGTGCCACAACGGCAATTAAATAGCCAATACCGATCAGGCTCGGATGCGGCAGCACCAGGCTGGCCAACTTATTCCAGCGCTTATCATTCAACAGCCAGACGTTCAACAGAATGGGAACAACGATGAGTGCGATAAGGGGGTAGATCACAGGAAAATAATCGTTGAAAAAATTATGCAGGTTGGTCTCGTTCTGCACGTTCCCTTCCGCAAATACGGGAGGCGTCTCCCAGCCAATGATCCGCTGCCCCCAGCTGATTTCTTCCATGCCAATAAAGAACAGTCCGGCTGCCAGAACCAGATAAATGAGGAACGGCAGTCGCCATGCCGGCAGTGCGCTGCCCCGGACCCTGAAGGCGGCCAGAACGCTGAAAAGCGCAGCAGCCAGGTACAGGGCTGCGGACAGGTTCTCCATAATCCCGTCTTCCAGGAATACCACCGCAAAAAGTTCCGATTCCTGATCCAGAAGAAAAAAGCTGGTGATCAGAGCGCCTGAAATCAGGGTTGTGATCATCAGCACTGCCAGGGGCGAGTGCTGACCCGCCGGGCTCCCAAAGAGTCCATCGAATAAAAATGCCTCCCGCACCTTCGCCCCCAGGCGCGAATGACCGGCTGCCCAGAGAGCGGCGCCCAACCCTGCCAGCGCCACCATTCCCAGGATATATAAGCCGCGCAGCTGATCCTCACCGCTCGGTGAAATATTCCCATCTGGGCTGAGGTTTGCCTCTAGAAAATGGATCAAGGGGGGTATGATCAAAGCAGAAGCCAGCAGACTGACCACCCCGGCGATTAAGAGAAAAAGTCCAACTCTCTGCAGCAGTGCATTTCTCACATTATCCTCCCTGGAGCACGGCGTTTGGACATATCAAATTGCATACATATCCCCCTGTTATCAAAATGCAGTATAAGAGACAACGCCTTTTATGTCAACGAATTTATTACATACTCACCAGAGATACAGGAGATTTTTTTGATGTCCAGGAAAGTATCTGGGTGAAAAGAAAATCAAAAAAGAACGAAGTCCGGCGAATAACGTTGAGTTCGGCAATCATCTCAATCAAACAGAAAATGGAAAAAGCTGCGCTGCGCCATTGATTCAATATCCTGTGCCGCGTGGTAAACTTGCCCTTGACAACGAAAAAAGGGTATTTCTATCCAATGTCTACCGAGCTAAAATCCGCCGCAGCCGTCAGCCATCCCAACATTGCCTTCATTAAATACTGGGGCAACCGTGACCACCACCTGAGGATCCCCGCCAGCGGTTCGATTTCCATGAACCTGGGCAGGCTGGAGACCCGCACCCGGGTTACCTTTAACCCTGCCCTGACCGCCGACCGGCTCATCCTCAATGGTGAGCCCACCTCCGGCAAGCAGCTGCAGCGCGTGCAGACTTTTCTGGACCATGTGCGCCGGCTTGCCGGCATCGACCTGTATGCAGAAGTGGAAAGCAAGAACGACTTCCCCACCGGAGCCGGGATTGCCTCCTCCGCCTCCGCATTTTCTGCCCTAGCCCTGGCTGCAGCGGCGGCCGCCGGCCTGCAGCTTTCCGAAGCGGAGCTCTCACGCCTGGCTCGCCGGGGCTCCGGCTCGGCCTGCCGCTCGGTCCCAGGCGGTTTTGTCGAATGGCTGGCCGGGGAGGATGACCAGTCTTCCTATGCTGTATCGATCGCACCGGCTGATCACTGGGACCTGGTGGACATTGTGGCTGTGATCAGTCAGGTGCATAAACCTACCGGCTCCACCGAAGGGCACGCCCTGGCTGAGACCAGTCCACTGCAGAAGGCGCGCCTGAAGAGCGCTCCTGCCCGCCTGGAGCAGTGCCGCACCGCAATTCTCAGGCGCGATTTCGAAGCTCTGGCGGAGGTTTCTGAGCTGGACTGCAACCTGATGCATGCCGTCATGATGACCGGCGCCCGGCGGCTTCTTTACTGGCAGCCGGCCACCATCGAGTTGATGCACGCTGCTGGAGAGTGGCGCCGCAGCGGAATACCGGTCTTCTATACCATCGACGCCGGTCCTAACGTCCACCTCATTTGCCCGGCAGCCGAAGCGGATCGTGTCGCTGCCGCCGCAGCGCAGATTCAGGGTATTAAAGAGGTCCTGCAGGCGCCTGCAGGGTCAGCTGCCCATCTGCTTGCAGAAGAAGTAAACCTTTAACAGCAGGGGCCATGATTTTTAAAGGGGGTAAATCCAGGCCAGCAACGGTTAATATTGCGTTAGAACATTGCCGGTGCAAGGCATCTGGCTACCGGAATCCCTTTCGAGCAGATATAATCACTTTGCTATCGTATGAGTACCGGATGCAGCACAGAAAGCGCTGTATTGAAGTGAAGGATACAGGTAAACATGCCTCCTATAATTACATTTATTCTCGGTCTGGGCGCCCTGATCCTGCTCCACGAGCTGGGTCACTTCCTGGTTGCCCGCCTCTTTAAGATCGAGATTGAAGAGTTCGGCATCGGTTTTCCGCCGCGCATGATCAAACTCTTTGAACTCAATGGCACAGAGTATACGCTCAACTGGATTCCGCTCGGTGGATTTGTACGCCCGAAAGGTGAAAATGACCCCACGGTGCCCGGCGGACTGGCGGCTGCCAATCCGTTTGCCCGCCTGGCAGTGCTCGCTGCCGGGCCTATCATGAACATCCTGGTCGGTATCCTGCTCGGGATGATGCTCTTCTACAGTCTCGGCGACCCGATCCTTGATCAGGTCCGTATCGAAGATATTGCGCCCGGATCACCGGCAGACAGGGCCGGTCTGCGCGCAGGCGATTTGCTGGTCTCCATCGCAGGCGAGGAGATCGACAGCCGGGAGAAAGTTGTTGAGGTGATCAACAAGAACCTGGATAAGCCTGTTGAGCTGGTGTACCGCCGGGGCGGAAGAGAGTTCAGTGTATCACTGGTCCCGCGCAGTGATCCGCCCCCCAACGAAGGTGCAATAGGGATCTTAATGGGCAATCCCACGCGCCCCATCAATCTGGGGACCGCGATGTACCGCGGCGCCTATGCCACATTCGAAAACATCAAGGCGATTTTGCTCCTCCCGGTGCGCCTCTTTGAGGGCACAGCCTCACCGGAAGAAGGCCGCCTGATCGGGTACCGGGGGATGTACGAAATCTACACCGAGCTACAAAGCCCGCTGTATTTCTTTATGGCCATCTCGATCTCCCTGGGCGTGATGAACCTGCTGCCGATTCCGGCCCTGGACGGTGGCCGGATTCTGCTTACCCTGCCGGAGATCCTGCTGCGCAGGCGCATTCCCCAGCAGTATGAAAATATGATACATTTAATCGGTTTCACACTGCTTCTACTCCTGATCATCTATATCAATGTGCAGGATTTCATCAATCCGATCGAACTGCCATAAAGGGTTATAAAGATGGCTCAAACGGAAGAAATTACTTTTCGAGAGGTAATCGACGCGCTGCTGAACGTCGATGTACCCTTTCACCCGCGCTATCTCTACCGCCTGTCGGACCTGAACAATGAAGAAGTGAAAATGCTGGAGGAAGTCTGGCAGCAGGTACCGGTATGGCGCCGCCAGGCGCTCTTGCAGGATGTGGAGGCGATGGGTGAAAGAGACATGGTCCTCTCCTTTGAAGCGCTGGCCCGCTTCTCCTTGCGAGACAGTGAGCCGGGCGTACGCCTGCCGGCCATTCGCGCTTTGTGGGATTTTGAAGAGCCCGACCTGATCGATACCTTTATTGAGATCCTGGAAAATGATCAGGATGTGGACGTGCGCGCCGCAGCAGCCACCGCCCTGGGAAAGTACGTCTATCTGGGTGAAATTGAGGAAATTCCGGTCGAAACGCTGCGCCGGGTGGAAGCAGCTCTGATCGTTGCACACACCGGAACAAGCCCTGAAATTGTGCGCCGCCGAGCCCTGGAAGCACTCGGTTTTTCCGGCCGTGAGGACATTCAGGATCTGATCGAAAAGGCTTACAACAGCGGCAAGCGCGACTGGGTCGCCAGTGCACTGTATGCCATGGGCCGCTCCTTTAATGAGCGCTGGATTCCGCTCGTGATGAAACAGCTGGACAGCGACCACCCGACGGTACGCGCCGAAGCCGCTCGCGCCGCCGGTGAGCTGGAGGTGACCGAGGCGCTGCCTGCACTGCTGGAAATGCTGGATGATCCCGATGAGGAAGTCCGCATGGCCTGCATCTGGTCGCTCTCGCAGATCGGCGGCGAAGGGGTGCGCCAGAGGCTTGAACAGTTATATGAAGAAGCCGAGGATGAAGAAGAAGCGGAGTTCATCGATTCGGCCCTCGATAACCTTTCCTTCACTGAAGACATGGAGCTCTTTGCCCTGTTTGACTTCCCCGAAGCCGGCGAGGTAGAAGATGCCGGTTTTGACGAAGACGAACTGCTTGATATGATCGATGAAGAAGGCGAAGAGTATCAGGATTGAGACGCTTCTCTGCCGATGATCGTAGATAGAACGCCGGTAACCACATGGGCACCGGCGTTTTTTTATTAACACGGCAGCACTATTTTTCTCCACAGGGATCGCGTTATAATTTTCCCGCTGGAAAGCGGTCAATCCGCAGGTGATCAGCCATTCCGGGTGGAGAAAATCTGGCTGTCATCAGAAAGTGCAGAATTGTGCACGATCCTTGCAACATAGCGACCAGCGGTATCAACGTCTGTGCCGTTCCTGCTGCTCGCCCCAATTTTGCCCCTCGTGGGAGGTTTTTATGCGTGCTGCCCCGCATGCTGTTCGGCTTGCCGCATTGACTGCTGTTCTAATTCTAATATTCTGTTTCGTGCAGCCTGTGTCCGCCCAGCCAGGGATTACCAGCCCCGAAGTCGAGTACGAGTTCGGGCGCTCGATTACCTTCCGGGCGAGCCTGGAAGCCAGCTCGCCGGTCCAGAATGCGGTCGTGCTTTTTGGGGCAGAGAATTCCTCTCACACCTTCCCCGGTGAAGCCAGCGTCACTTCCGATGGCGAAATCCAGATGACCTACAACCTGGAAGGCCAGTCGCTGCAGGCTTTTTCCAATGTCGAATATCGTTTTCGCATCACCTTTGAAGACGGCGAGACGTATACATCTCCTTTTTACAGCTTTTATTACGAAGACAATCGCTTCGAATGGCAGACTCTTGAGGAAGAGATTTACCGGGTGCACTGGTACTCAGGAGATGTCACTCTGGCACAGGATGTGCTCGATGTCGCTCAGGCCGGCATGGACAGAGCCCGGGGGCTGATCAGCCTGACGGTGCAGGACGAAACCCTCGACATCTATGTTTACGATAACCCGAAGGATATGCAGGATGTGCTTGGTCCTTCCAGCGAGAACTGGGTTGCCGGCCATGCAGATCCGGAGGTCGGGGTGATGGTGGTAGCGCTTCCCCCGGGTCCAGACCAGCGCCTGGATATGGAGCAGCGCATCCCCCACGAGTTAATGCACCTGCTGTTGTACGGGACCATGGGCACAAAATACGCGGAACTGCCCGTATGGCTAAGCGAAGGCCTGGCGTCGATCACCGAACTGTACCCCAATCCGGATTACCAGATCCTGTTGAACAACGCGTATGATAACGAGTCACTGATCCCGATCGGTGATTTATGCTCATCGTTCCCCCGTGACGCTTCCAAAGCGCTGCTCGCTTATGCCGAGGCAGCTTCTTTCACGCGGTATTTGCGGCAGACGGAGGGCAGCGCCGGCCTGGACCGTCTGCTCCAGACGTATGGAGATGGATACGACTGCCAGCGCGGCCTCGAAGTAGCAATAGGAAGAAACCTGCCTCAGCTGGAGCGACAGTGGCGGCAGGCGGTATTTGGTGAAGATGGTCAGGTCAGTGCCATCAGCCAGCTTCTACCCTGGCTGTTTCTGCTGGCAGCCGCTCTGGGTGCCCCGCTCGCTGTGGTGATTCTCACCACCGTGCGGCGTATGCCCACTTTGTAAGGCTAAAAACGACTGCGATCCTATATCGATTTTTCAGGGAGGGATTTCATGACCGAAAACGAAAACGCCCGTCTGCATGCAGTGGTAGAAGGACATGTTCAGGGCGTTGGGTTTCGAGCCTTCGTTCAGGATACTGCGCTATCGCTGGGGCTCAACGGTTGGGTTCGCAATAAATGGGACGGGACAGTTGAGGTTATGG
>Ga0134098_1000556_pt1 | contig 37608 bp, 38 predicted proteins | sample 9_3taG_FD_94456 | JGI IMG/M metagenome (GOLD analysis project Ga0134098, IMG submission 94456) | Switchgrass degrading microbial communities from high solid loading bioreactors in New Hampshire, USA - 9_31_10_142_A3 metaG | ecosystem: Engineered > Bioreactor > Semi-continuous > Anaerobic >... | reverse complement strand
GCAAGTAAGGATTGGGGAACCAAGCGTTATATGAGCATGAGACATCTTGTGGAATTAGATGCCAGAGTTGATTCACAAATAACTGCTAGCTAACTGATGACTAACAAGCGGGATATGAATTTGCGAAAAAATCTTGACGGTACCCAATAATTCATAGGTTACTTCATTTTACTTGGTTAACCCCAACATTTGACGTAGAGCCTAATCTTGCCATTGACCAATATATCTACAGGATCCCCAGCCAGTTTATCAAGCTCGACTATGGAACCCGGGCCAAATTCCAATATATCCTTTATCAACTTGTGAGTCCGTCCAAGTTCAACCGTTACCTGCAAGGGTACGTCCATGATGAGGCTTATGTTGTTTTTGTCAAACACCGGTCCACTGTCTTCTAAAGGCTGGAAATGCGCCGGCTGCACATTTACAGTCCCCATTGGTCTATGCTGGTCATGGTGGGTGCGAAGGGGTTCCTCATAGTCCATTCCATAATCGTAGCCCTGCTGCTGCCCATGGTCCTTTCTCTCCTGGTATACGCTCCTGCTCTCTCCTGCAGCCGTCTGCCACGAATCCGTATTGTGTTGCATCGACGGAACCTCCGTTTGTCCAGGTTTGCCGGCTGGACTTTCCACATCAACATTCAATAAATTATCCACAAGAGCCTTCGCAAAGGAGATGGGTATCAACTGCATTATCTCGCTGTCTATTAAATCTCCTACAACCATTTTAAAAGCAACTTTCACTATTTTTTGCGAATCGCCGTCACTGCCAAAGTATGTCTGTCCGGATTTAAAATCCATGACAAAGGCTTTCGGCGGCGAAATATCTATTCTCTTACCAAACATGGATGACATCGATGTGGCCGCGGAACCTATCATCTGGTTCATGGCCTCACTAATGGCACTAAGGTGCAAATCAGTCAGCTCGCCGTCTATTTTTTTACCTTCTCCGCCCATCATCAAATCAGTAATTATCTTTACGTCGTCTTCCTTTAATATTAACAGATTGTTGCCTATCAGACCGTTGGTGTACTCTACATCGACACCGACGAAGGAGCTGTCGTACTCTTTGGACATTTGCTCCCATGACGTCACCGACACTCTTGGTGTGGTTATTACAACTTTCTGCCCCAGCAGCGTAAACAAAGTAGTCGCAGCGGTACCCATACTGACGTTTCCAACCTCTCCCAGGGCGTCAATTTCTTGGGAACTCAAACCTTCCCCTGTTTCCGAGCTGCTTCCGCCGGCGGGGGAAGAAGTCCCCTTTAACAATGCATCTATTTCAGCCTGCGACAGCATATCGCCCATCCTATTCATCCTCCCCTTTAATAACCTCAGTAATTTTCAAAGCGAGCTTATTCTTGTGTACACCCGGTTTTGCGTAAAATTTTGTCAAGTCTCCCACCAGTACCTCAATATCACCGTTTACCCCTTTATCTAAAGGCAGAACATCTCCGCGCTGAAGCTCCAAAAAATCTCTTACCGTGATGGTTGTCTTGCCCAGTATAGCTTTTATAGGCACCTTGGTATGTTGAATCTTGTTTTGTATGCTTTGTTTCGTTTCCTTCGGAGTTTGTTTTTCTATTGTTGAGAACCAGAATCGCGTGCTCAGCTTGGGCATTATGGGCTCAACCACCATATGAGGTATACAAATATTGATCATGCCTTCCGCATCGCCTATCCTTGCCCTGAGGGTAACCAGGGCAACCATCTCGTTAGGGGATATTATCTGGGCAAACTGGACATTGGTCTCGATCTTTTCCAGCCTGGGTTTAATCGGAATCACATTTTCCCAGGATTCGCGCATCAAATTCAGCATCTGGATTATTATCCTCTCAATTATTGCAATCTCAATCTCGGTAAATTCCCTTATTCTCTCTATCGAAGTACCTTTCCCTCCAAGTATCCTGTCAATAAGGGCAAAGGCTATAGCCGGTTCAACCTCAAATATGATCGAACCTGACAAAGGCGCAAAATCAACTATCGCAATAATAACAGGATTAGCGATTGAATTGCTGAAATCAGCATATGCCAGCGATTCAACAGATATTACCTCTACCTGTACCAGATTGCGCAGGTACCCCGTCAAAAAGTTCGTAACAAGACGGGCATAATTATCATAAATGATGTTTAAAGTCTTCAAATGATCCTTGGCAAACTTGCTTGGCCTTCGGAAATCATGACTCCTTACTTTCTTTTCACGTGTCGTGGTCTGTATGTCCTGGACATCTATCTCCCCAGTATTCAGCGCTTTCAGGAGCTCATCTATTTCATTCTGTGACAGTATATCTCCCATTTCAGCCACCTGCCTTACTGGTAAAACCATTCTTCAAAAACGATGTCGTATATTATATCAAAATGTTTATTTTCGTCAGAACTCAACAGGTTGTTTATTTCCTTTATCAAATCCTCCTTGGCTTTTTTCTTGCATGCAGGATCCTTCACCTGTTCAAGAGTGAGTTGTTGAAAATACGTGCCTATCGCCTCTTTGATTTCGCTTTCAAAGCTTGTTATTTTATCCTCTACATTTTTAATACCTTTAATCTTTTTGAAATAAACAAGGTTGACTTCAACCTGGATAACCGGATTTTTATTGTCCTCGCTCTTCAAATTAAAAAATTTCTTCTCTTCGAAAAGCTTCTTGTAACCCAGCTCATCTGCATCCGGCCTTTGAGGGGTATTGATATCTGTATGTACCGCAGATTCGGCGTTATTCTGAGGCGTACCGGCGACGATAAACAGGTACACGGCCATCATAGCCAGAACTAAGGTGAGAACTGCGACTATCACCAAGAGAACAATAAAACTTCCTTTTCCTCCCAAAACATTTGTACCCCCTTATCTTTAGTGCATGTTCAAAAATGCCGCCGATAAACATTAAAGGGAAACTAATCTATTCTATCGGCCAAAAAGATACTTTTTTTATATTGTATCACTTCTTCGACTATTTTTTCAATACTTTCCATAACTATAAATTTTTTGCCATTTACCGTCGTAATAACCGTATCAGGCGTAGCCTCCACAGTTTCTATCAACTCACAATTTAAGACAAAATCCGAGCCGTTTAGCCTTGTTAATCTAATCATAATATGTTTACCTCAGAAACTCAATATATAAAAAACAAATTTTTGATATAATCATTCCAGGCCGTCCGTTAATAAGACAGCCTGGAATTTTCGACAACTAACGTTTAAGGTTTACAAGCTCCTGCAGCATCTCATCTGAAGCGGTGATGATTCTGCTGTTTGCCTGGAAGCCCCTCTGAGTTATTATCATTTCGGTAAATTCTTTTGACAAATCGACATTAGACATTTCCAGGGTACTGGGAGCAAGCGTGCCGGTGCCTCCGGTTCCAGGCTTATAAGCTTTCTCAAACTCGCCTGAGTTAGGGGTCGGAATATACAAATTTGAGCCCACCTTCTCCAAGCCCGCAGGATTATTAAAGAAAGCCAGGGCTATCATTCCTAACGCCCTCATCTGCCCGTTGCTGTAAACTCCCGTGATAATTCCGTCGGATCCGATGCTGAAAGTTTTCAGTTCTCCGACAGGATAGCCGTCAACACTTATCGCTGCCACTGAACTGTTCGCGTTATATTGGGTTAAGCTGGAAAAATCCAGAGTGACGTCAAAAGCGGAAGTGCCGCTGTTCGCATCCGGTTCAATTCTGATATCCGTCGCCAGCTTAATGCCTGGGAACAATGAAGAACTAGGCTCTACGTTTATGAGCTTTCCTGTATCATCAAATGTTATATATCCTTGGGCAGGCACAACGGTGGTCGGATCTATGTCAGGCACCTTCGCCCCCGGGTCGGTTGCACTTAAACCATTTTTTACATTATATTCATGGTTCAAAATACCTTGGCGCGTGTCGTCAGAAACGGTATACCAGAACCATGTAGTTACCGGCTTGCCGGTTGCAGGGTCAGTAGTCACTTCATTTTTTACAAAAGACAAGGTTATTGTGTAATCGTTTCCGAGGCTGTCATAAACCGTATAAGGTACATTAATAACGCCTGCCCCGCTTCTCTCAACTTTTCTTAAGAGTTCCATGGTATTGCTGGTTCCGGTAATGGCGCTAAGTTTCTGCGTCGAATCATCAGGGTCGGTGATTTCGGTTATAACTTTTCTTGAAGAGTCTAAATTCCCTTCAAATGTTGCTTTTGAAGTTTGCTTGGCGGAAATTATCCTCTTGCCATTATAGAGGTTTATAGGAACCAATTCGCTTTCAGTATCAATCTCTCCGGTATTGGGGTCTACATCCCAACCATAAACGTTCAATCCGTCTGCGGTTGTAAGATTCGCCTGCTCATCCAGAATAAAGTTTCCTGCCCGCGTAAACCTAAAGGTATCCGAAATACCGCCTTTGACAATGAAAAAGCCCTCTCCTTCAATAGAAAGATCTGTCTGATTATCGGTCCTCTGGGGATTTCCCGTCGTCATAATGTTATCTATCGACCCTATTCCAAGGCCAAGGCCTACCTGCATAGGGTTCGTGCCTCCCCTTCCTGTAGTAAGGTCAGGTGCTGACGCTCCCCTTAAAGTCTGGCTGAAAATTTCCTGGAAAGTAACCCTTCCGGATTTGAAAGCTACAGTATTCACGTTTGCAATGTTGTTGCCTATAACGTCCATTTTTGTCTGGTGCGCTCTCAGACCTGAAACAGCTGAAAGCATAGACCTCATCATAGTATAACGACCTCCTTTAGCGTTCTGTTCCTTCCGTCATTCCGGAACAGGCAGCCTCCCCAAAGGGGTCCAGCTGCAAAATTTTTAAAAAACTTGTAAAAGCTCGTTTTTTTATTACAGTATTACGGCGCCGTCAATGTTAGTAAACACGTTTTCCTTCAGTTCATTGTTGTTGACCGCCGTAACCACCGTTTTGTTTTTTATGTTTATAACAAAAGCTATACCATCCATGAGGACCAGAGAGTCTTTAACCCCTTTCGCCTCGGCCCTTCTCACCGCCTCGTTTATTTTATCCTTCTGGGCCTGGGACAGTGTTATATTTCTAGCCTGAAGTCGCATCTCGGCATGCTTGGAAAATTTAATATCCGAACTTTGCTCAAGCTTCTCCTGGAGTATCCTGCCGAAATCTCCTGCGCTGTCTCTGCCGGAAATTACCTGCCTTGACAGGATAGAATCCGTGCCCCGGACTTTGCCTACATGGTTGTAAAAATTGTTTCCGGTTACCAAGGCCATGTCCCCCTTCACTCCTCAGAGCTGCTTTCCGCCGTCTGAGCCGGCGTTATCTTTGTAATGCTGTCCACAGGTACGTACACACCATCGAGTATGGCCGTGACCTTATTGTCCTTGATTTCATATTCCCTGAGCTTTGCAGTTACGGCAACCTTCTTTCCTGTACTCTCGTCCATTATTACTACACTTACCTGCTGGCCCTTATGTGATTCAAGATAGTCTTTCATAAAGTCCGGATCTGCCGACGGACTGTTCGTCACGATCTCCGCAATATTGACGGACACTCCATCCATAACCGCATAGTCTTCATACAAGCCCTTCTGGATTGCACTCACTTTGCCGTTTACATATACAATGTCACCCGTTTGAGAATCGTATACAGCACCTTTCGCATTGAAGCCTATCAGGTTGGTGTAGGCCGCGATGTTTGAAGTTAGGTTCCAGTAGCTTTCAGTGACATTGGTGACGCTGTCCACCGGGACATCCTGCCCGTTGACAACTGCAAAAACTTTTCCCCCGGATATTTTTACAGCGGTTACATCCCCTTCTACAATTTTCAGCTCACCTGTACTCTCATCGGTGATGCTTGCCGTGATTCTTTTCCCTATAAGGCTAAAGGCCTTTACCGAAGAAAAACTTGTATTTAAGTTCTGCATTTGCTCAAGAGAACTGAATTGGGCCATTTGGCTGATAAATTCCTTATCTTCCATAGGTTCTAAAGGGTCCTGATACCGCAGCTGGGTGACGAGTAGTTTTAAAAAATCGTCTTTCCCCAGTTCGCCCGTATTCCTGGTCTCTGTTTTTTTCGACGAGCTTTCGATAATCTCCTGTATAGTCTTCTGGTTGCTGACCTCGCTTACTGCCACTAAACTCACCTCCTAAACCGTAAGATTAATCTTGCTGTCTTCCCAACCATATGGATTCATTCCATGGCGGATAACCGGTATTTCAAGTATTTCTGCAGCATTTCCGGCAGTATAAACTGACTGTAGGGCTCCTGTCTTCCCAGTTTCGCTCCTGTCTTTGCTGCCGTTGTTCCCATATGATGCCTGATGGCCTACAGATACACTAAAGCCTTGAATGCTCATCCCCTGTTTCTCCAGCAAATCTTTAAGAATCTGCATGTTTGCCTCCAGTATCTGTTTGACCTGCTGGCTCTCTGCGATAAACTTTGCCGTTACCATGCCGTGCTCTGTTACGATTTTAAGCGATAACTTTCCAAGGCTGTCCGGCTTGAGGCTCATTACCATCTCGGATTTTTCCCCATCCAATATAACTTTCGCTTTTTCCACAACCTGGCTTATAATTTCACTTTTAGGGACATAAATCTCCTGCCGTGAACTTGCAACGCTGCCGGCGGCAACAGCCTTATCCTGCTGTGAAGCCGTTATGTTGCTCAGGTAGAATCTACCGTATTCGGAAGTTTCGATGCCATTGGAATTTTCAGCTTCCGGACCTGCCGCAGCCAACTCCTCCATAAAGAAGCCGTCAAAAGCTCCTCCATCGTCCATGCCTGCATCAGTGCTGCTTTCATCCTGCATCGACTCTCTTTCGCCCTTTACTTCTCCGGCAACCTGATTGGCATCGGCGTTCATATATTCCTGCCGCGTTCCGGGCACAGCCTTATTCATTTCGCCTGCAGAGGCTTCAGCTTCTCCCATAACTTCGCTTACAACACCGGCAACGTCCGACGTAAATTCCTGCGGATTTTCATGCAGCTTTTGCCTCATCAACTGGAGTTTTAATTTAAACTCCGCCATCAGCTCCTGCAAATTCCTGTCGGTCATGACCTCAACCTCGATGTTGTCCCCATTTTGCTGCAGAGCATCACCGGGTAAGGAAAGGTCCCCCCCTTGTCCATCGTCAGCGTCGCCATACAGGGCTTTATTATTCTGCAGCCTCATTTGTTCTTTAATGGCAGTTGAAACTCTATTGATGACTTCAAACAGGGCATGTTCCTCTTCCTTGGTAAGACCTGTTAAAGCGGCCAGCTTTCCAGCCACCTCTCCGGCTTTTGATGCATCTGTCACATCTTCAGGTGCAATACCGGCCAGCTTCATAAGCTTTATTAACTCCTGGTTGCCTATGCCTAAAATCCGGGCAAGGCTCTCAACTGCAGCTTCCGCCTTTTTTTGTTCGGAGTCGTCAGGTTCTGCTGTACCTTCATTTTCTTCCATCCTGGCAGCGTTGCCATTGCTTACCTGCTTGGTCTCATATCTGCTGTTCAAGGACACTTCCCGGTAGGATTTAAACCTGCGCCCGGAGTCAACATTCACATCCTGATCCCTATGTCTTACCTGCGTTTTATAATCTTTTGCAGGGATGCCGTCCGAAGTATCCGTCCTGTACGACGCCCTGTCCAGAAGTTCTTTAAACCAGTCACCGGAGCCGCCGTTCAAGGACTTAAGCCCTTTTTCTTCAAAGGATGCCGTGTAAGCTTTAGTCACAAAGCCAGGCATATACAACGTCTGTGCCGTCATCTTTTTTCACCTCCTTTCAATGGACTTTTTTATCATTTTATTTTTATTGATTTTTATATAATTCTGACAGTTTCTCGGTAGCTTTGGAAGCAAATTCCGGCTTCATTGCTGCCAGTATTTCCGCTGATGTCTCCTTTTTCATATTCTTTAAAGTTTCAGCAATAAAATCTATCTTTGAATCCCCAAGCTGTTCAAAAATTCTTGCCGCAGCATCAGGATCCATGCTCTCATAAATCTGTGCAAAACTTTTAGCGTTATCACTTGCCTTCTGTTCCTTAAGAATTTCAGCATACAACCTTTCTGCAGTTTCTTTGTCAATCTTTTCAAAAAACTCTTTAAATCCTTCCTTATTTCCATTGGCTACAAGCTCATCAATTTTCTGTTTATCTTCTTCATTCTGCTTTTTTTCCTTTTCAAGTTGGGCTCGAAGCTCCATCAACTCCTGCTTTTCTTTTTCCTTGTCTGCAAGTGCTTTGCTCATTTCGTCCCTGCTTTTTTTAAGCTCTGCAATCTCTTTCTCGGCATTTTCCAGCTGTTCTTTCAGATCATCTCTTTGCTTTCTAATTTCCCGGTACTTGACCCTCAATTCTTTTTCTGTAAATTGATCAGGATCTTCCTCATCCGGTATTTTAGGAAGGGCAAGCCTGATAATAGGTATGGCCTCAATTTGCTTCCTGTTTTTTTCAGCAATATTGTTAACATTATTGTGAACTATCAGAAATGCCACTGCTCCTACAATTACGACCATGATGAGCAGCGCCACCAGAAATGCCAGTAAGCCGAAAAGAATTCCACTTTTCTTGTTTTTTCCTTTCAACTGGAGTTTAGAATTAGCGTCTTGCGTTGTCTGCTTGCTTTCCTGCTTTTCTTTAGCCATTTTCCTCTCCCGTTAATTTATTGCTATGCCTATAACTAACGATCTCGTCATTTAGTTTTTGTTCGTCTTTAAGCTGCTCCTCCAGAAACAGCTCATATTTCTTTTCTTTAAGCTTATCAAGAATTTTTCTCTCCTGGACGGCCTTTATCAATTCTCCTCTAATTTTATCGACATTATTACGGGCAAAGTTTACATTTTCTTTCTGCAAAATGATTTTCTCGTTTAAGAAAGCTATATAAGTGTTATATTCCATCAGCTTTCTAACCGTAATCCTCCGGCTTGATTTTTCACGGAATTCCTGGATAGTTTGCTCTTTTTTGTGCTCCATGCGACTCAATGCCAGCTTCTGCCTTTCAAGTTCAGCCATTGCCTTTCCGAGCTTGTTTTTTAAGTTATCTTCTATTTGTAGTTTCAGATTCAAAATGGGTTGCAATTTGAATTTGAATTTCGCCATTTTACTTTAGCACCCTCTGCAGTAAATCCATGACTTCCTCATAAGAATATTTCTCATGGGTTCCCTGTTCTATAAAGCCTATTATGTTGTCAATCACTTCTATCGCATAATCAATCTTCTCATTGCTGCCTTTAGCATAGGCCCCTATATTGATCAAATCCTCGGCTTCCTTGTACACCGCCATGACTTTTTTTATCTCCTCGGCGATCCTCTTATGGTCGGAGTCGACAACGTCAGGCATAACCCTGCTGACGCTGGCAAGAACGTCGATAGCCGGATATTGATTCTTGTTTGCAAGAGCTCTCGAAAGCACAATATGCCCATCCAATATACTTCTTGCGGCATCCGTGACAGGTTCCGTCAGGTCATCTCCGTCAACCAATACCGTATATAGGCCTGTTATAGAACCCTTATCCGAATTTCCCGCCCGCTCAAGAAGCTTCGGAAGCAATCCGAAGACAGAAGGCGTATAGCCTCTCGAAACAGGAGGCTCTCCTATAGCAAGCCCGATTTCCCTCTGGGCCATAGCAAACCTCGTCAGGGAATCCATCATCAAAAGCACGTCCTTTCCACTATCCCTGAAGTACTCTGCTATTGCTGTAGCTATGAGAGCTCCTTTTAACCTTATAAGCGCCGGCTGGTCAGACGTGGCTACAACCACGACAGACCTTTGCATGCCTTCATCCCCTAAATCCTTTTCGATAAATTCCCTTACTTCCCTGCCGCGTTCCCCTATAAGCGCAATCACATTTATATCTGCCTTTGTATTTCTTGCAATCATGCCCAGGAGGGTACTCTTACCCACTCCGCTTCCGGCAAATATACCTACCCGCTGCCCCTTACCGATGGTAAGCAGCCCGTCAATAGCTTTCACGCCCAGGGGGAGGGGCTCTGTTATGCGTTTCCTCATCAGCGGATGTGGAGGCTGGTTGTCGACAGGGTAAAAAGCCTCGGTGTGCACATTCCCTTTACCGTCAATAGGGTTTCCGAGGCCATCCAGCACTCTTCCTATCAACTGGAATCCCACGCCTATCTTAAGGCTTTCTCCTGTAGCAATAACTGTGTTTCCGGGGCCTATGTCGCGTAGGTCGCCAAGGGGCATAAGCAAAACCTTATTGTCCTTAAACCCCACAACCTCCGCATCAATCACCCGGTTGTTCCGGAGGGCATGCAAACGGCACAATTCTCCTATATTCGCCTCGGGTCCATCAGACTCTATGGTTAAGCCGATGACTTTTGACACTTTTCCCGAGTATTGTATAAAATCATATCTTTTCAAAACATCTCTGTATTTATCAAGATTTATAGCAGCCATATTTATGATACCCTATCCGTTTCCAGCCTGTGCGAAAGCTTCCTCAATCATCGCGAGCCTGGTTTGCGCGCTTGCGTCTATGCTTCCAAAAGGCGTATCAACAATACACCCTCCGCTACACAGCGAAGAGTCCTTTTTAATCTCAATCTCCTCCGCTCCGCCCAGCATGGACAGCAGCTTGTCCTTGTTTTCGTTGACAAAATCGTAATCTTCCGGAGATACTTTCAATACCAATCTTTCCTTATTCGTACACTTCTCAAAGGCTTGTCTCACCAAATGCAGGATACTTTCCTTGTTTTGTTTTAATTCCGCACCTATGACCTTTTTGGCGATGTCAAGTATCATGTTCACCGCGTCGGTTTCGATACCGGCCAGCAGCCGGGCGTACTCCTCCTCCGCCCTGGCTTTTATCTCTTCAGCCTCTCGTATCAAAGCCTCATACTGGCTTTTACCTTCATTATATCCAGCTTCATACCCTCTGCGCCTGGCTTCCTCTTCAGCTCTGCATTTTATCTCTTCCGCTTCCTTCTTGGCGCCGTCTATTATGCTCAGTGCTTGGGACCTGGCCTCTTCAAGCATAGATTCTGATTCCTCACGAGCCTTCGCAAGGATTGCCTCCCGTTCATCGACGAGCTCCTGGGCGCTATCGCCGTCAGGAGCAGCCGCTTCTTGACTGTCATTCACCCGATCAGCATATCTGTGGAAGTTACAAGCAGCTTCTACTTCAAAGGGCGCGCCCACATTTATCTCGTAGTTTTTGTAAACTCTGTTATACAATTATTTCATCTCCTCCGCCTCTTGAAATCACAATCTCGCCTGCGTCTTCAAGCTTGCGTATCACATTGACAATCTTCTGCTGAGCTTCCTCAACATCTTTAAGCCTTACAGGTCCCATATATTCTATGTCTTCCTTTATCATCTCAGCCATGCGCTTGGACATATTGGCGTAAATAACATTTTGTACCTCTTCCGTAGCTCCCTTAAGAGCAATTGCAAGCTGGTTGTTGTCCACTTCGCGGAGGAACCGCTGGATAGACCGGTTATCAAGGGTGAGGATATCCTCAAATACAAACATCCTTTTCTTTATTTCTTCAGCCAGGTCTATGTCCTCTATTTCAAGAGTTTCCATAATATGCTTTTCGGTTCCCCTGTCTACGTTGTTAAGGATATCAACAATAGCCTGCACTCCTCCCGCGGCTGTGTAATCTTCTGTAACGAGGGCTGAAAGATTCTTCTCCAGTATGCGCTCCACCTCTTTTATAACCTCAGGTGAAGTCCTGTCCATCGTAGCGATTCTTCTGGCCACATCAGCCTGCTTTTCCGGCGGTAAAGCTGACAAAACCGCCGATGCCTGTTGGGGTTTCAAGTAAGCAAGAATCAATGCGATGGTCTGGGGATGTTCTTTTTGTATAAAGTTCAACAGTTGCGACGGATCAGCTTTTCTGACAAAATCAAAAGGCCTTACCTGTAGCGAAACCGTAAGCTTGTTAATAACCTCAATGGCCTTTTGAGTCCCCAGTGCCTTTTCAAGTATCTCCCTGGCATAGCTTATGCCACCCTCAGCAATGTATTCCTGGGCAAGACATATCTGGTAAAATTCTTCAAGAACTTTTTCCTTCTCCTCAGGAGTCACGGTGCGTATATTTGCAATCTCCAGCGTTAACTGTTCAATCTCTTCTTCCTTCAAATGCTTAAATATTTCTGCCGACCTCTCAGGCCCCAGCGAAATCAACAGCATGGCAGCCTTTTCACGTCCGGTGCGTTCTTTTGTCCCTGCAGCTCGTGCCATACTCATAACCTCCTAATATTATGTATCCCATTCCTCTGCAAGCCAGTTTCTCAACAGCTGAGCCACTGCTTCAGGCTTTTGCTTGACAAATTTCTCTATCTGCTTCTTAATCTCGGATTTCTCTTCAAGCTCAATTTCAGGAAGAGGCTGTGCAGGAGGCTCAGGCACTACAAATGCCGGAGTTGCAGCTGCCAACTGTTCGCGGGCAGGCTCTTGCTTCTTCCTTGGGAAAGCTGCTATGATCAAGCCTATTATCAGCAATAGCAACAGAGCAAAAAGGCCGTAATCGGAAATCAACTCCTTTATCTTTTCTGACATAGGTTCCTGCACGACTTCAGGGGGTGCCAGTTTCAATCTGGTGACCGAAATGTTCTCTTGAGGTATGCCTGTGGCTGTGCTTGCAGCAATTTTGACTTGATTTAGAAATTCGTCCGAAAGCTTGCTTTCATCCGTCACTCTATTGCCATACCAAAGTGAAATGGCCATTGTCGATTCTTCGGGCACCAATTCACCTGTAGCTTTCTCTTCTTCGCTCAGAATTTGATTGAGAGCGTAATTGTTCTTTTCCTGCTTCTTCTCATAAGAAGAATTACCTTCATTTCCAAACTGATATGCCGGAGAATTGGCATTGCCAGGGTTTGTATCCGTCCCCGGGACACCGCTTACAGCTCCATTTTCAAGAGTTTCTTGAGATTTTTCACTGCTTATTACCATTCCCTCTCCTGTCCCTTCGGGACTGGCATATTCCGTCTTTGTAGCCTTATAAGTGTTGAAATCCAATACAGGGTTTGCCACCACTCTTATCGAATCAAAATTGTCAAATTGGCCCGCACCAAAATAATTATACACCCTGTTCTGAAGCTCTATGGCTTTTTTCTGGCGCATTTCCTCCTGGCTGCTAAGCTTTTCCATCGACTCGTCTGCCCCATCAGCGTTTAAAATATTCGAATTGTTGTCTACCACGGTTACATCTTTGGGATCCAGGTTCTCGACGCTTCGTGAAACAATCATCACTATACCTTGCACTTGTTTCGGCGTCAGACGCTCCTTTGGCTTGACCATGACATATGCGGTAGGCCTCTGCTGTTGTTCAGATGTTAAAAAAACGGACCGTTCAGGCAGGGCAAGGCTTACAGTAGCTTCCTCGATGTTGTCCAACATCTCCAGTTTCGTTTCAATGTCAGACATTTGCTGCTGTTTCCATATATGCTTTTTGTCACTTTCGGTGGTACTTATCCCGATCATTTTGATAGCATCTTCAAAAGTCATACCACCTTTTGGATATCCTTTCTGTGCAAGAGCCACTTGAGCCTTGTTGTTATCCTCAGAATTGATTACTATACTCGTGCCGTTGTTTTCAATGCTGTGCCAAATTTTGTTCTCTTCCAGAATGCTGCTCATCTCGCCTATCTGCTTCTGGTCGGCCGTTACAAGTGTGATACGGGTCGGCCTTGTTAAAAAAGCAATAGATAAAGCAACAGCGACAGCTATTAATGCTGAAGTTATGTAAATCCTCTTCTTTTGTGATTTATCAAGATTACCCCAAAATTCTACAACCTGCTGCTTCAATTTTGTTATTGCCTCAGGCATGCAGTACACCACCTCAATTTCAGGTATTTATCATTAGTATGAACATTAGCGAAAAATAAACTTTATCAAATCTGCATTCTCATAATTTCATTGTATGCGTCCAATATTTTGTTTCTTATCTGCACGGTAAACTGCAAGGCTATATTTGCCTTCTCACCTGCAATAAGCACCTGGTGTATATTATCTGCTTTACCTGCTGCGAATTCATTGGATAGTTTTTCTGATTGGATCAACAACTCATTTGTCTTATTCAGAGCAGTACTTAGGAAATCTGCAAAAGGGATCATACTGATTTTATTGCTGCTAACCTTGCTGGCATCAAGTAATGCCGGAGATAGCCCGTTAAAACCGCGTATATTGCTGATGGCCATGTTAACCTCCCTCCCCCAAAAATAGATAATGACTACTTTTTATACCAATTTCAACCGCTGCTTAGTCAAAACAAAACAATCCTAACTCCCTATTTCCAGGGCTTTAAGCGCCATGCTTTTAGAAGAGTTGATGGCTGTGACATTCGCTTCATAGGCCCTTGTGGCCGAAATCATGTTTACCATTTCTGTAATTATGTCTACATTCGGCATATTCACATAGCCAGCCTCATCAGCATCCGGATGCCCGGGGTCATACACTCTCTTAAAAGGAGAATTGTCTTCAACGATGCGCGCAACCCTTACGCCTTTGCCGATAAACATATCTTTACTGCTCTCAGTAAGATAATCGGAAAAGGGAGCATTTAAGGTTCGCTCTTCAAAAACCGTCACTTTCCTCCTATAAGGCGTACCGTCGCTGGTCCTGGTTGTGCTCGCATTTGCTATATTTTGCGCAATTATGTCCATCCTGAGCCGTTGGGCTGTCAGCGCGGACGCTCCGATATCAAGAGAATTGAAAAATCCCATTTATCATCTTCTCCCTTCGCTAATTACGTGTTTAAGCCTATTGAAACCTCCGTTGATGCTCTGTATCAGAACATTGTACTTAATGGTGTTTTTGGCCAGCGAAGCCATTTCATTTTCAATATCCACATTGTTTCCGTCGAGACGCGTGCTCAACGAATTATTGTCGGTCTCGACCCTTATATCCGCTTCGTCTACGGCATCTTCGGACCCAATATGTCGCCTGTCGGTTGTGAGCAGCTTAAAACTGCTGTCGTCCATCGCCTGGCTTAAATATTTTTCAAAGGCTACGGTCTTTCTTTTGTATCGCGGAGTGTCAACATTTGCTATATTTTGCACTATGACTTCCTCTCTCACCCAGGTTGCGTCAAGAGCTTTCTCCAACAACTTGCCGCTTGCCGTCAATTTTTCGAACACAAGGCTTCCCTCCTTTTTGCATAATACTCTGCTTGTAATTATAAAATCTCCTACATAATTATACATTAAAAACCGCTATATCACATAATTCACCATATTATTACATAATTTTAACATAGCTAGTCTATAAATACAATAATTCTTTTAATTTCTTCCAGTGCCCTTCTGGATATTTCATAATTCTTTTTTCGCTTATCCTTAATTTTTTTATCCAGACTTTGCATCAGCCCGAAATTTATATTCATAGGCTGGAAATTCCTGATTGAGGCATCTGATATGTAATTGCTCAGAGCGCCTGTGGCGGTAGTGGATGGAAAAATAACCCTGCTTTTTCCCAGGTAGCTCATGGCGGCGTTGATACCCGCGACCATACCTGATGAAGCAGACTCCACATAACCTTCAACTCCGGTAATCTGCCCGGCGAAAAAAATGTCCGGTCTGGCTTTAAGCCTGTATGTCGGATCCAGTAACCTCGGAGAGTTTATAAAAGTATTTCTGTGCATAACGCCGTATCTTACAAATTCTGCCTTTTCCAGCCCCGGTATCAAACCGAAAACCCTTTTCTGCTCCGACCATTTAAGGTGGGTCTGGAAGCCTACTATGTTATACAAGGTGCCTTCTGAATTGTCCTGCCTGAGCTGAACTACGGCATAGGGTTCTTTCCCGCTGGCAGGGTCGATGAGCCCAACAGGCTTGAGGGGTCCAAAGCGCAGCGTGTCGTAGCCTCTTTTAGCCATGCTTTCAACAGGCATACAGCCTTCAAACAGGATTTCCTTTTCGAATTCTTTAACCCCTGCTGTCTCTGCGCGAACCAGCTCATTCCAGAATATATCGTACTGCTCCTTGCTCATAGGGCAGTTTATATAGTCTTCGCTTCCTCTGCCGTACCTGGCGGCTTTAAAGGCTTTTGTCATGTTGATGGATTCATAAGTCACTATAGGAGCGGCAGCATCATAGAAATACAGGTAGTCTTCGCCTATCACGCCTGCCAGATGCTTTGACAGCGAATCGGAAGTCAGAGGACCTGTCGCGACAATCACAATCCCATCCTGGGGCAGTTCTGTCACCTCTTCATTTATTACGCTGATATTTTCATGATTTTTTATGATATCCGTAACCAACCTTGAAAACTTCTCCCGGTCGACAGCCAAAGCCCCTCCCGCCGGAATCCTTGTGGCGTCGGCGCACTTCATTATGACCGAGTCAAGCATCCTCATCTCTTCTTTAAGCAGCCCTACTGCGTTTTCCAGTTGGTCGGAACGCAAAGAATTGCTGCAGACCAGTTCCGCAAAAGTCTCCATATGATGAGCAGGGCTAAAAACCTTGGGCTTCATCTCATACAGCCTGACTTTTATTCCCCTTTTTGCTATCTGCCAGGCAGCCTCACAACCGGCAAGCCCGGCGCCAATAACATTTATATATCCTGGCATCTCTATTTCTTTCTTTCTCCTTCTTTAGTAAAATCACATTGTTCATTGCTGCATTTCAACTGGACCTGTTTGCCTGTAAACTTTTTAACCAGAAAGTTTCCACATTTTGGGCAGTTCTCACCCGCGGGGCTGTCCCACGTCATAAAGCTGCAGTCCGGGTTGTTCTCACAACCAAAATACTTCTTTCCTTTTCTGGTCTTCTTTATGAGGACCTTGCCGCCGCATTTAGGGCAGCTCACCCCGGCTTCTTCAACAAGGGGCCTTGTGTTCCTGCACTCAGGAAATCCGGGACATGCCAGGAATTTTCCGAACCTGCCGCTTTTGATTACCATGTTCCGCCCGCATTTATCACATAAAACATCCGTAACTTCATCTGGAATATCGACAGGCTCTATCTGCGAATCCGCCTCTTTTAAGACGTCTACAAATTTGGCGTAAAACTCTTTCATCAGCTCAACCCAGTTCTTTTGTCCCTCTTCCACTTCATCAAGCTGATTTTCCATCTGGGCGGTAAACTGGACATCGACTATGTCCTTAAAGTATTTTTTCATAATATCTGTTACTATTTTCCCCAATTCCGTAGGTTTTAAAAACTTTTTTTCTTTTTCTACATAACCACGGGCAAGTATTGTGGTGATGGTCGGAGCGTAGGTGCTCGGCCTGCCGATCCCCTTTTCTTCAAGGGCTTTTACAAGGGTGGCTTCGGTATACCTCTGGGGAGGTTGCGTAAAGTGTTGTCTGGGGTCCATCTTCTTAACCTCCAGCAGCTCACCTTCCGAAAGCTCAGGGATGTCGCCCTCGCTTTCTTCGGATTCCTCATCCTTGCCCTCTATATATACGGCCATAAATCCCGGAAACTTCACTTTAGAACCATTTGCCTTAAACAGGTATTTTCCGGCGCCTATGTCCACAGATAAAGTGTCATAAACCGCCGAAGCCATCTGGCTGGCAACAAACCTTTCCCATATCAGCTTGTACAGCTTATACTGGTCGTTGCTTAAAGATGTTTTTATAGAGTCAGGGTCCTTGGATACGTAGGTCGGCCTTATTGCTTCATGAGCGTCCTGGGACGCCGATTTGTTTTTATAGACCCTCACTTCTTCGTGAAGGTATTTCTGCCCGTACTTTGAGCTTATTAAATCGCGAACCTCCTGCAGGGCTTCGGAAGATACCCTCGTCGAGTCGGTACGTATATAAGTCACAAGGCCGACGGCCCCTTCACCTTTGATTTCAATTCCTTCGTACAATTGCTGGGCGATCATCATGGTTTTTTTGGTTGGGAATCCCAGCTTCCTTGCAGCCTCTTGCTGGAGTGTGCTGGTAGTGAAAGGCGGGGCCGGAGATTTTCTTTTTTCGCCCCTTTTGATTTTCTGGACGACGAACTGGCTTTCTTCAATGTCTTTTAAAATGTTGGCGACCTGCTCCTCATTCCTTAATTCAATCTTTTCGTCCGCCGTACCATGAAACTTAGCCACAAAAACCGACCTGGACTTTGGCTGTGCCAGCTTTGCCTCAATAGTCCAGTACTCCTCGGGCACAAAATTTTCTATCTCTTCTTCCCTGTCGCAAATGAGCCTGGCAGCCACCGACTGGACCCTGCCCGCGCTTAACCCCTTTCTTATCTTTCTCCACAGCAGGGGACTTATCTTATAGCCCACTATCCTATCCAGCACACGCCTTGCTTGCTGTGCATCCACAAGGTCCATATCTATAGGCCTTGGCGATTTTATAGCATTTTTAACCGCATTCTTGGTTATCTCGTTAAAGGTTATCCTGCATTTTTCAGAGCTGTCTATGTTTAATAAATTGGCAAGATGCCACGATATTGCTTCTCCTTCACGGTCAGGGTCGGTAGCCAGAAACACTTTTTTTGCGTTCTTTGCTTCCTTTTTCAGTTTATTTATTATATCCCCCTTGCCACGTATAGTGATATACTTAGGTTCAAAATTATTTTCGATATCGACACCAAGCTGGCTCTTGGGCAAATCCCTTACATGTCCCACCGACGCCTCAATCTTATAATCCTTTCCTAAGAACCTTCCTATAGTTTTAGCCTTAGCAGGAGATTCCACTATTACTAAGTTGTCTGCCATTATAGCCCTCCCTAATTTGACTTTATCTTTATAATATTAGCACATTTTCAGATAAAATCTATACAAATTTATCCTTTCAGCACAAAAACTCTGTTTCTAATATATTATAAATTGGCAAATATATTATATCAATATTGTTGAATCCTCTATTCTGTTTTATGCTCCCAAACCGTCGGCGGTAAACGGCTTCATTTCAGCGGTTTAAACAGCATAGCTCCATCACGGCTCATTTTTATTTTTTTTACATAAAAGGGCTGAATTGGAAAATATGCCGAAGGGAAATCCATCAAAATCTTCATCATTTCATTTATTAACAGATTTAGAAATACTTGACTCGATAAAAGAATAAGGTAAAATATAAAGCAGCATTAGTATTACGGCAATAGGCAAAATAGTGGTTGAAGGGTTGTATACTCAAACTTCAGTGAGAATTATGATCAGAAAAAAGAATTTACGCCGATGCTGCGAGGGTAAGGAAACATGGTGGCAAGGGAAGTACTTCGATGAACAACAAGAGCAGTTGAATTTTCTCGTTTACAGGAGGTAGCTATGAGCAATCTGATCGATACAAAGCTTGACAATTTCAAATTGCGGTTTGCAGAGGAAAAAGATGTTCCGTTAATTCTCGAATTTATCAAGGGACTGGCTGAGTATGAAAAGATGCTGGATAAAGTGACAGCTACGGAAGAGATTTTGAGGGAGTCCCTTTTCGACAGGAAGGCCGCTGAAGTGATAATAGGGGAATATGACGGCACGCCCGTCAGCTTTGCCCTGTTTTTCCATAATTTTTCTACCTTTTTGGGCAAGCCTGGCATATATCTGGAAGATTTATACGTCAAGCCTGAAATGAGAGGAAAAGGCATCGGAAAAACAATGCTTTCTTTCCTTGCAAAGCTGGCTGTGGAGCGAAAGTGCGGCAGACTTGAATGGTGGTGCCTGGACTGGAATGAGCCCTCTATTCAGTTTTACAAGAAGATGGGAGCAATTCCGATGGAGGAGTGGACGGTTTATAGGGTTTGTGATGATGCGCTGATAAACTTGGCGAACAAGTATTAAGCTAAGAAGCGCTATTTATGCTTTCAATCTGAAAATTTTGCCCGGCATCTGCTCTATAATGCCTTTCAGTTCCATCATGATGAGCAGCGAGCTTGTCATTTGCGCGCTCAACCCGCACTTTTGAGCCAGGAAGTCTATATGCAAAGGTCCGTGAAACAGGCATTCCACTACTTTCCTTTCATCGCTGTCAAGGCCGCGGAACAAAAACTCGTTGCCTGTTTTAGGGCCGGGGCTTTTTTCAGCGTCTGCTTTTAAAAACAATTTTAATTCTTCCAAAATATCATCTACGCTTGTCACTATTTTAGCCCCATCTTTTATAAGCCTGTTTGTTCCTGAACTATTGGGGCTGTTGATATTTCCGGGTACGGCAAATACTTCTCTCCCCTGCTCCAGGGCAAAGTCAGCCGTGATGAGGGAGCCGCTGCCCTTTCCGGCTTCAATAACGACAACTCCAAGGGACATGCCGCTTATAATCCTGTTCCTGGCAGGAAAGTTGCGCGCCATCGGCGGCACTCCGGGCACATATTCCGATATGACAGCCCCGCAGTCGATAATCTTTTCCATAAGCCTTTCGTTTTCTGAAGGATAGACGACGTCAACCCCGCATCCAAGCACCGCTACAGTCCTGCCCCCCAATTTCAAAGCACCTATGTGGGCACGAGAATCAATACCTCTGGCCAGCCCGCTTACAACCGTGATCCCCAGCCTTGAAAGCTCAGAAGAAATGTTTTCCGCCGTTTTCAGCCCGTAATCGGTAGCCTTCCTTGAGCCTACGACCGATACATAGTTTTCATCCCCACTCAGGCTGCCTTTAACATACAGGACCACAGGAGGGTCATAAATATTCTTTAAATTTGACGGGTAGTGCCGGTCTTTGATTGTGACAAGCCTTATTCCGCGATCCTGCACTTTCCTTAAAATTTTTTCGCTCTCATCCTTCTTCCTGGCATCCACCAGTTCCCCAAATCCGGCCGCCGTAATAAACGGCAGGCTTTTAAGCTCGGATTCAGGCGCACTCCATATACCCTCAGCATCCCCAAAATATTCCACCAATTGATTCTTCCTTTTGGGACTGATTTTAGTCATGGAGCTCAGCCATACCCAGTATCTCATATTTTTTGACATTTGACATACCCCTTTGTTTGAAAAGTTTAATGCGGCAGCTGCAAGCGCTATTCTCCGCAACCGCCCCAGAACCTTCTGTCCAGGCTCCTGTACTGGATAGCTTCGGCAAGGTGGCATGCCTTGATTTCCTCGCTGCCTTCCATGTCTGCGATGGTCCTGGCAACCTTCAATATGCGGTTATGAGCCCTGGCACTAAGGCCCAATTTCTCAAAAGCGCTCTTCAGAATCTCCTTTACGCTTGCATCCAGCCTGCAAAATTTACTTATCAGCGCCGGCGGCAGCTGTGAATTGGAAAATATGCCATAGCCTTTATACCTCTCCAACTGTATCGCTCTGGTCCTGTTCACCCGTTCCCTGACAGCCCTTGATTTTTCCTCCTCGCTTTCACTTTCCAGCTCGCTGTACTTTACCGGCGCCACTTCAATGTGTATATCTATCCTGTCCAGCAGCGGACCGCTCAACTTCCCCAGATACTGCTGCACCTGTTTTGGGGTGCAGCTGCATTGCTTTGAAGGATCAAGCAGGTTCCCGCACTTGCAGGGGTTTGCAGCACACACCAGCATCGTTTTTGCAGGATAAGTCAAGGTTCCGTTCACCCTTGAGACCGTCACTATCCCATCCTCCAGAGGCTGCCGCAAAACCTCGAGCACATCCCTCCCAAACTCTGGAAGCTCATCCAAAAACAGCACTCCATAATGGGAAAGGCTTATCTCTCCTGGCTTTGGGTATTTTCCCCCTCCGACCAGACCTGCAGCCGATATGGTGTGGTGAGGACTCCGGAAGGGCCTTGTGGTGATCAGGGAAACCTTATGAGGAAGCAATCCGGCTATGCTATGGATTTTTGTCACTTCAAGGGCCTCTTCAAAAGTAAGGGCGGGAAGTATGGTAGGCAGCCTTCTGACCAGCATGGTCTTTCCGGAACCCGGCGAACCGATCATAAGGCAGTTGTGAGCCCCTGAAGCCGCAACCTCCATGGCGCGCTTGACGTTTCTCTGTCCCTTCACATCTGCAAAATCAAGCTCATAAGCTTCGCTTTTATTAAAAATATCATCAATATTTACATAATAGCTTTGAAGGGGTTTCTCCCCATTCAAATGCCTGACAACCTCGCCTATGTTTTTTGCAGGCAGCACATTCAAGCCTTTGACCACCGCAGCTTCGTCGGCATTTGCCGGAGGGAGGACCAGGTATTCTACGCCCGAATACATAGCGCATATCGCCATCGGAAGTACTCCGTTTACAGGTTTTATCTCACCGTCAAGAGACAGTTCTCCGATAAAAATGTATTTATCCAGCTGAGGGTTGACAACCTGCTCTGTAGCATTTAAAATTCCCACAGCGATGGCAAGGTCAAAAGCGGAGCCTTCTTTCCTGAGATTGGCAGGTGCCAGATTTATGGTGATTCTTCTCAAAGGGAATTCCAGGCCGGTATTTTTGATGGCCGCTCTCACTCGCTCTTTAGATTCTTTTACGGCTGCATCGCCCAATCCTACAATTTCAAAAGCCGGGATGCCGCTGCTTATATCTGTCTCCACCTCTACAACATAGCCGTCAATACCTATAACACCGCAGCTCTTAATTTTTGACAACATAACATAGAACCCCCGTAAATGTAATATATTGTAATATATTCCAAATTAATACTACAACATTTTTTTACAATTGTACATAAGAAAATATCGACTTGCGGTAAAGGCAGGCTACAATTCTACAAAATGCGGGATTTTACCGTGGAGCTGCAAAAACAGCAAAGGAGCTGCCTTAGGCAGCCCCCTTATCCCCTTTAGCGGTCGGATTCTTTCGTGTAAGCGTTCAGGACTACGTCCTGTCCTATTTTCCTTCTCATTTCATTTTCGTACTTTGATATGTCTCTTAACAGCCCATCGCGGTTATCGAGAGCAGCAAGCTTATAGCCGTTGCCTTTGTCCATGGTATTCGCCTCCTGATAATTGCTGTACACATTATTTGCCATACAGGAGGAAAATATACGGGCAATCCAAATTGAAGCTGAAAGAAAGTTATCAGCATAGTAGGCACCTACGCAGCCTTATTTTTCATCAATCAGCTTGCGAAGCTCATCCATAAAGGTGTTAATATCTTTAAACTCACGGTACACCGAAGCAAATCTTACATAAGCAACTTCATCCAGATTTTTTAGTTTTGACATCACTAGTTCCCCGATCTCCTGAGAGGTGACTTCTCTTTGCAAAGAATTGTGGATCTGGCTTTCAACCTCCTCAACAAGCTTTTCCAGCTCATTGAAAGATACAGGCCTTTTTTCGCAGGCTCGCAGAAGGCCGTTTAAAATCTTGTCCCTATCAAAAGCCTCTCTTGACTTGTCCTTTTTAATCACCATGAGAGGGAGTCTCTCGACTTTTTCATAGGTCGTAAACCTTCGCAGGCACTTTGAACACTCCCTTCGCCTTCTGATAGCATTTCCTTCATCAGTCGGCCTCGAATCAATGACCCTGTCTTCTACAAATCCGCAGTATGGACACTTCATAAAACCCCCTCCAAATATTCACAGGTGCTGCTTCAATTGTATTATAAATTGAAGGCAAAATCAATCAAAATACTTTCTTATAAACCTTTCGTCCATATCCACAAGGATTATGTCTTCCCCTATCTTCTTTATCCTGTCCCATGGGATAATAAACTCGCTGTCTCTGCCGATAATGCCGAAGAGCCTTCCCCCGCCGGGCAGTACAATAGCGTCTATCCTGCCGCTTTCCAGGTCAATTTCCACATCGCATACAAAGCCGAGCCTTCTTCCGTCAGCGACGTTTATAACTTCCTTCTGTTTCAGGTCTGCAGTGCGGTACATGAAAAAACACACCTTTTACCTATTTTATATATTTATCTAATTTAATATATGAAACAGTTTTCATCCGTATGAAAAAAACACCTTTTCGGTGTTTTTAAGGCTCATATGAACTTTCTCATATGCATGAGGGCCGTTTTTTCCAACCTTGACACCTGGGCCTGGGATATGCCGATCTCTTCTGCCACCTCCATCTGGGTCCTTCCCTCAAAGAACCTCAGGTTTAGAATAAGCTTTTCCCTGTCATTCAGTTTTCTCATGGCCTCTTTCAACGCTATGCCTTCAAGCCAGTTTTCATCGTGGTTCTTTTCATCGCTCACCTGGTCCATGACAAATATGGCGTCTCCTCCGTCGTGATATACCGATTCGAACAGGGATATGGGGTCTTGTATTGCGTCAAGGGCAAAAACCACCTCCTCCTTTGGTAGCTTGAGCTCTTCCGCAATTTCAGCTATTGTAGGTTCTTTGGAGTTTTGGTTGGTCAGCTTCTCCTTTGCCTGCAGCGCTTTATAAGCTATATCCCTCAAAGACCTGCTGACGCGGATAGAATTATTATCCCTTAAATATCTTCTGATCTCACCGATTATCATTGGAACAGCATAGGTAGAAAACTTCACATTCTGAGTAACATCAAAATTGTCTATGGCTTTTATCAGCCCTATGCAGCCAACTTGAAAAAGGTCGTCCACATGCTCTCCCCTGTTGTTAAACCTTTGAATAACACTTAAGACAAGCCTTAAGTTACCGTTGATAAACTCCTCTCTTGCCGAGCTATCTCCTTTATGCATCCTTTCAAAAAGCGCTTTTTTTTGTTCATTTGTTAGTACAGGTAGTTTAGAAGTGTTAACACCGCAAATCTCAACCTTGTTGATTAGCATAGAAAAACCTCCCGGCAATTAAAAATCTGTCAGTATCATTATTGCCTTAGAGGCTCTTTTTATACTGCAAAAAGGTATAAAAAATTTTTTCAAAATACCTTGACAAAATGCATTTTTACGCCCTTTCAGCCATCTGCGGCCATCTCATCAGATCATCCTGTTGATTTCTTTTTTGAGCCTGCTTATTATCCTTTTCTCAAGTCTGGAAATATATGACTGGGATATTCCCAACATGTCGGCCACTTCCTTTTGGGTCTTCTCCACTCCGTTTGAAAGCCCGAACCTCAGTTCCATTATTTTCTTCTCGCGCATGGACAGCTTTTTCATAGCCGTGTTGAGCAGCTCTTTATCCACCTCATCCTCTATGCTGCGGTGGATTATATCATTTTCAGTTCCCAGTATATCCGACAAAAGAAGCTCATTCCCGTCCCAATCTATGTTGAGCGGCTCATCAATAGAGATTTCGGTTTTGACTTTATTGTTTCTCCTCAGATACATCAATATTTCATTCTCTATGCACCTCGACGCATAGGTAGCCAGCTTGATGTTTTTCGATGGATTGAAGGTGTTTATGGCCTTTATAAGCCCTATGGTGCCTATGGAAACCAGGTCCTCCACTCCCACTCCGGTGTTTTCAAACTTCCGGGCGATATATACCACAAGCCTTAAATTTCTTTCGATGAGTATGGTTTTTACACCCAGGTCTTTTTCCCCAAGCCTGTTCAGCAGATAGCTTTCCTCATCGTTGCTCAAGGGAGGAGGCAGTGCCTCGCTACCCCCGATATAATGTATAGGTAACCCCCCGTAAATTTTAAATTTTTTTAAGAAATTTATGTATTTTATCCAGAAAAGCAACCTCATCTTTTTTATAATATGCATATCTCCATCTCCTTCTTTAAATCAATTCTGGACTTAATAACGCCCTGTATTTTTCGCCCTTTGACAGCGACCTGTTATATATGCCGACGATCACATTGTTGATCCCCTTTTTTTCATTTTCCTGGTCCAGCTCTATGTAATCGGGTCTGAAACCTATCAGCATGCCGTTCTCCTTTCCAAGGGAGGTGAAAGGTATCAGCCTGAACCTGGAATACCACTGTGAATTTGAAATAATGTCTGTAACGCTTGTTAAGTCATCTTCCTTTGACTCCTCAAAAATGTTCTGTATTTCTGCAGGCAGTATATCCTTAATGGCTTTAAATTCCACCACAACCACAGGAGTATTGGTTATGGGGTCATGCAATGAATTCCCTGTATCGATGAGGGCACAAACGCCTGCAATTTTGTCCTCAAAGGCTATCTTCAGCCCTATCAGCAGTTCCTCTTTTATAAACTTATACTGCAGCAGTTCCCAGAATACCCTCACTATAATTCCTACCATCACTATAGATAGAAACAGGATAGTCCATTTTGACTGCCAGAAAACATAAACTATGCCATTTCTTATGAACCCTCCGTTCTGATTGAAGTATAAAAGTGCAAAAGCAGCCCCTGCAAATATAAAAGTGGAAACATAAAAAATAGCAAGGGTTTTTAAAAATGTGCCTATCTTCTCAGGGCAAAAGACTACAGCTACAATGGCAAAAGACAGGATGACCTTCGCAAGGGCAGTGTAATATACTTTCAGCCCGGGGAGCAGTATCATAAACGCAACGTAAGTCGCGCCTACAACCGCCCCCAACAGCATCCTGAGGTTGGATGTCCTGCTTCTGGAAAACCTCGCAGTCACCAAAAGTATTAAATAATTCATAACTATATTCTCTAAAATCAAAACATCTAAGTAAATTTCCACCGATGCAACCTCGCAACCAGACATCCCCTATTTTACTTATATTCACATGCTTGTACTTTTATGAATAATATTATACTATGAAGCCCATTATTTTTTTGTCAAACGGCCTTGCCGAAAAAAAAATTTATATGGCGAACAAAATGCAAAGCATTCCTGTTCGCCATGGAAAGTTATGCCCCCTTTGGGGTGGTCGGCATGGTACCCGGCACTCAAATATATGCTTGTCGTAAGTGCCGGCCTGAGCATCCTGAAAGCGGCAAAAAATCCCACCTTTGCAAGCAGCAGTATAGGTTTGACAAGCCATAATTTCCTGTACATGTCAAAAAGGCATCAAAAAAGGTGCCGTCTTTCGGACAGCACCTTCAACAAACAACAGCCCTGCTTATTTAAATCTGTTGCGCCTTAAAAATGTAGGAATATCAAGCTCATCGCTCATAACGTCACTATGGGATGTCTTTTCAGCAATCGGCCTTGAAGGCTTTTCGCTACTTTTTTCGGTTTTCTTCAACACCGGCCCTTTTTCAAAACCTGTAGCTATTACGGTTATCAGTATCTCATCTTTAAGGTTTTCATCTATTACAGCTCCAAAAATTATATTTGCATCAGGGTCAGCAGATTTCTGGACAAGCTCAGCAGCCATATTCACCTCAAACAAACCAAGGTCCGGTCCGCCTGTAATGTTGAGCAGCACACCCCTGGCGCCTTCTATAGATGTTTCCAAAAGGGGGCTCTGAATCGCCTGCTTTGCAGCCTCTTCAGCCCTGTTATCGCCTGCCGCACGCCCTATGCCCATATGGGCAAGCCCTGTATTCATCATGATGGTCTTGACATCGGCAAAATCCAAGTTTACCAGTCCAGGGACCGCGATAAGATCGGATATGCCTTGGACACCTTGTCTAAGGACGTCATCCGCTATCCTGAATGCATCAATTATAGACGTCTTCTTTTCAGCCACCTGGAGCAGCCTGTCGTTAGGGATTGTAACAAGGGTGTCCACAGTGCTCTTCAGATTTTCTATTCCTCTCTCGGCGTGCTGCATCCTTTTTCTGCCCTCAAACATAAAAGGTTTTGTCACAACGCCTACAGTAAGAATTCCCATTTCCTTCGCGATTTGAGCCACAACAGGAGCAGCCCCGGTACCCGTACCGCCGCCCATGCCTGCGGTAACAAAAACCATATCGGCACCCTTTATCGCCTGACCGATTTCATCCCTGCTCTCATTTGCAGCCTTTTCTCCAATTTCGGGATTCGCACCGGCCCCAAGACCTTTTGTCAATTTATCGCCAATCTGAATCTTTGTATTTGCTTTTGATAAAAACAACGCCTGTTTGTCGGTATTTATAGCTATAAACTCTACTCCTCGAAGCCCTGCAGTTATCATCCTGTTGACAGCATTGTTTCCTCCCCCGCCAACTCCCACAACTTTTATCTGGGCGAATTGTTCCATGTCAATGTCAAATTCCAGCAAATCTACGTCCCCCCTGATAATCATTTGTTTATATAGCGAACACGCATTTACCCGATGTCAATTTTTTGATTTTCTACTATATATTCTAAATATATAGTATAATTTACATTAGCGCAAGATAAGATTCATGTACATATACATTATATACTAAATTCTTTCTAAAGTATATTTAAAATATTCAAAACCTTTATTTTCCAGACATGCTTAAAATAAATCGCTGATCAGCTTGGATAGTTTTTTGAAAATATTGCCGCCTTCCTTGCGCCCGCTTTTGGCTTTGCCGCTTTTTACTTCACTTCCCGCATTTTGCCCTGGAGCGATGCCGGACACATATTTTATGATGCCGGCAGCTGTTGCAAACTCAGGCTTTAATCCTTCAGGCACATTAGCTGAAGCAATCCTCACATCCAATCCGAATACTTCATCGGCAATATCCCTGATTCCGTCAAGATACGAAATACCACGTCCCGTCAGCACCACTCCTGCGCCAAAGCCTTGGTAAAGCCCTGCTTTTTCAAGGCGTTCCCTGCACAGGGAAAGTATTTCATAAACCCTTGCTTCGGTTATTTCCACAACCTCGGAAATCTTCACGCTTTTTCTGTAGTTGTCGTTAACATCATAAACCCAGACATCCTGGTCGTTGTCTATGAGGGAGACCAGGGCAAGCCCATACTGTTTTTTAATTTTTTCCGCCTCGGCATAGGATATTTTAAGCCCTATAGATATGTCGTTGGTCACGTGGTCCCCGCCTACAGGTATTGAATCGCAAAACATCAACCTGTTGTTTTTGAATACCGATATATCGGTAATGCCTCCTCCCACATCTATCAACACAACCCCCAATTCCCTGTCTTTTTGGCTGAGGGCCATTACTCCTGACGCGAAAGCCTCAGGCACTATACCGTTTGTTTTAATACCGGCTTTGTCCAGGCTCTTTATAATATTCTGTATTGAAGTAATTTTCCCCGCTATTATGTCTGTATCCACTTCCAGCCTTGTTCCGACCATCCCTACAGGATCGATTATCTCGTCATAGCCGTCTACTATGTATTGTCTCGGGATAACATCGATTATATCCATATCTTCAGGCAACTCGACATTTTTTGCCACGCGCAGCAGCTCCTGGACGTCTCTTGAAGAGATTTCACGATTATCACCTGAGACATTAATAGAATTCCTTACGTTTAATGCATTGATATGCATGCCCGGAATATTGACATAAGCGGAATAGACCTTGAGTCCTGCCGCGGATTGTGCTTGTTCAACTGACAAAGCAATAGAATTTGACGTGCCATCTATATCAACGATCACACCTTTTTTAACGCTACTGCAGGGAGCCATGCCTTTCCCCATGATCTCCATCTGCCCGGATTCATTTACCCTGCCTATTAAGGTGCAAACCTTGGTGGTGCCTATATCTATACCCACAAAAATTCCTTCCACGTAAACAAACCCCCTACAGGAATAAAATGATCATGCTGTTTCGTTTTTCCTACAATTCTATATTATCTTTTTTAGATATCTTATTCAACACATATCTACGAATAATAGCAAAATTTAAAAACAACCTGTTACCAAAGGCAAAAATAGCCGCTAAATAGATTTGTATGCCCAACTGGTCCCCTATATAAGCGAGACCTGCCGCCAGAAGCGCATTGCTGAAAAAGCCCGACAAGAAAACCCTCATATCGAATTTACCTTGGAGAGTCGCAGCTATCCCTCCAAAGACCGAATCCAGTGCTGCAAGTATGGCGACGGCAACGTAATTCGAATATTGCTGAGGGATGTTGATGGGTATTAAAAAAACACCTATCAATATTCCTATGATCAATCCTAAAATCGGTATCATGTGTGTGTGCCTCCTACCTTTTTCATTAGTTATCTGAAACTTTTGCATCCGGCATAAAAACCGGGTTTTGTCCAACAGTAAAGTCCAAAAGCCCCTTATCTTCCTTTTTCAAATTTTTTAAAAGCACATGCTTTAAAACACTTATCCTGTAATTTAAATTCTCCAAACTTCCGAGGTTGGCTACAATTCTTGAGTCTATAAAAACGCATATTTTATCCTCAGCGCTCGCATCGATGGAGTCTATAATTTCACCAAGCTTGAACTTATCGTTCATGTCGGAATCGTAGATAGCTTTCATCAGTTTGATAACCTGGTCCAGACTTTTACGGTTGTCCACTTTAAGGGCTTGTCCCAATTCGAAGTCCTCAAATTTAAGGCCTTTTACGGCAGGAAGCCCGCTATCGCTGTTGACCACAGTATCGAGCACATACCCCTCATCGTCAATTATCAAATTCGTCCCGAGGTATGGGACCGCAGCCATCGGCTTCCTTTCCGACACATTAATCCTTACTGTGCTTGGGATTATGAATCTTGCTTCTACATCTTTTATATACGGAAGCAGCTTCAGTATCCTCTCCTCCGCATTTCCGTACCGCAATGTAAAAAAGTTTATGAAACTGTTTCCGATGGTTTTAAAACCGTTGCTGCCCGCAACGATGCCAGAGGCTTCAACAATATCCCGCTCCTCGTAATGCCCGTTACCTATAACCTCTATACTGCTGATATTAAACAAAGGCGACAAGGCTGTCAATACCAGAATAGCCACGGTCAAAGCAAATATCAATAGAAATTTTAGCCATAAATATGCTTTTTTAAACCTTATATTTTGCACGCCGTTTGTCATTTGTCCTTTCAAATTCCTCTACCTCCGTAAAGGTCTAAACCCAGAAGGCTAATCCGTCGGCGGAGACCAGAACAAAACGTTAAAGGGTTTGCTCCGGCTCCAAGCAACTTTCGGCGCGTTAATGCTGATCCTCTACCCTTTTGATGGAAGCTCCCAATTGGGAAAGCTTCCCTTCGATATTTTCGTAACCCCTGTCAATATGCTTAACGCCGTTTATGACAGTTTCACCATCCGCAACCAGCCCAGCAAGCACAAGAGCAGCACCTCCGCGCAAATCCCTGGCAGTTACCTCCGCTCCTGTCAGTTTCCTGACTCCTTTAACAACAGCGATACGGCCTTCCAGCTTGATATTCGCTCCCATCCTCAATAACTCTTCCACATGTTTATACCTGTTTTCAAAAACCGTCTCAACCACCATGCTGGTTCCCCTGGCCACTGAAAGCAGGGCCACCATCTGCGCCTGCATATCGGTAGGAAAGCCGGGATAAGGCAAGGTTCTGATGACATCTATAGCCCGTGCTCTGGCAGGTCCGTATATATGCAGCCTGTTACTTTTATAATAGATCCGACAGCCGCAATCCCTTAGGTTGGATATCACCGCGCTCAAATGTTCAGGTGCCACATTCTTCAATAAGATATCTCCCCCGGTAATCGCTGCTGCAACCATATATGTACCAGCAACAATTCTGTCCGGTATAACGGTATGCTCAACGTTTTTAAGTCTTTTATCACTGCCCTTGACCCTGATCACCGTAGAACCCGCTCCTGAGACATCCACTCCGATGCTTACGAGGAAATTCTGGAGGTCTACAATCTCAGGCTCTCTGGCTGCATTGCGTATGTATGTCTCCCCGTCTGCAAACACAGAAGCCAGCATGGCGTTTTCCGTTGCGCCGACACTGGGAAAATCAAGCATAATATCGCAACCCTTTAAGCCATCAGCCTCAGCATATATAAAACCGCGCTGGGCGTCATTTATCTTAGCACCCATACTTCTGAGAGCTTTAAGATGGAGATCAATAGGCCTTGGGCCTATTTCACACCCACCCGGGTGTGTAATGGTATAGGCTCATAACCGCTTTTAATACATTGTATCATTACATAAATAAGGTATCAATTACCTATCATTAAAAAATTGGCATATAAAAAATTACAATTTTAAGGTAAAATTTGCCTGCTTTAAAATTATTATGCATGTCCTATAGAGTTGTGCTATAATCGGAAGTATATCTAGGATAATGGGTGAGTGGATACATAACCATGAAGGTGAGGCTCGTATTTACAATATGGATATCAAAATTGCTGATAAAGGCTTGCAGGCTGGTAGACCTTGGAGGTACGACCCTGCCCGGAAAAGTTGCGCGCAAGCTGTATCCGGACATATTAAAGGCAATTTCCGGAAACTTTAACACTATAATGGTCACGGGAACAAACGGCAAAACCACTACAACCAGGATAATAGGCCGGATTCTTGAAGAAAACGGTATCGGCTACATAACTAATAAATCAGGTGCAAACCTGGTGAGCGGGGTTGTTACAACCTTTATAGACGCCGTGGACCTCCGGGGAAAGTGCCGGATGTCCACCGCGCTCATAGAAATTGACGAGGCAGCTTTTAATTTAATGGCTGATTACCTTGAACCGGATGTACTTGTTGTAACAAACTTTTTTAGAGACCAGCTGGATCGCTACGGTGAGCTGTACAGCACTCTAAAGGGAGTCGCTTCAGGAATTCAAAAGACCAAAAAAACAAAGCTTGTTTTAAATGCGGACGACTCCTTGTGCGCATCTTTAGGAAAGGACTCCGGACGGGAAGTGCTGTATTACGGCTTAAGCAAAGAAGCCTGCAGCCGCTCTGAAGATAGGGTAAACCAAGACGCGATGTTCTGCCTGTTCTGCAAAAGCAGATATGAGTATGAGTATCAAACATATGGCCATCTGGGAGGGTTCAAATGCCCGAACTGCGGATACGCCCGACCTCATGCACACATAGTGTGCACCAGGGTCCAGGAGCTTTCAAGCACCCATTCAATAGTGGACTTCCAGGTCTGCGACGGAGATGACGGTGGCAGCTACAAGGCCAGAATCAATCTCCCGGGTTTGTACAACGTTTATAACGCACTGGCAGCGGCAGCCTGCGGCCACATGCTGCACCTGCTTGTAGAAAACACCGTCAAAGCTTTGGGTACATTTGAATGCGGTTTCGGCAGGATGGAAACCATAAGCACCGGCGGTAAAAATATAAAAATCATCCTTGTAAAAAATCCTACAGGCTTTAACCAGGTGTTGAATTTTCTTTCAACTGAGGATAAGAATATGCAGCTTGCATTTGCAATAAATGACAGGCTTGCCGACGGTACAGACATATCCTGGCTCTGGGATGTGGATTTTGAAAAGTTGCAATATATACAGGATAGGATTGGCAATATCTATGCTTCGGGAACCAGGGCCGAAGACATGGCAGTAAGGCTGAAATATGCCGGAGTACATACAGACAAAATCAATATAGAGAAGGACTACAGCCGGCTTATAAGCGCCGGCCTTGAGAGGCTGGGCCAGGGCGAAAGCTTTTATATCCTCCCCACATATACAGCTATGCTGGATATAAGAAAGCTTTTAAGAAAAAAATTCAGATTAAAGGAGTTCTGGAAGTGACATGTACGAGATAAACATATGCCATCTTTATCATGACCTGATGAACCTATACGGTGACAGAGGAAACATAATAGCCCTGAGGAAGCGCGCCGAATGGCGAGGCATTGCAGTAAAAATACATAACATAACCCTTGGTGATGATTTTATCCCTGAAAATTATGACATAATTTTTCTTGGAGGCGGTCAAGACTATGAGCAGGAAATCATACAGGATGACTTGCTGAAGAAAAAGGGTACAGAAATCAGAAACGCCGTTGAAAATAACAAGGTCTTCCTCTGCATCTGCGGTGGCTATCAATTGCTTGGCAAGTACTACAAAACGTGGGATGGCAAGGAAATTGAGTTTCTCGGCGCCTTAAACCTCTGGACCATCGGAGGAAAGAAAAGGATGATCGGAAACATGGTATTTGAATGCGATTTTCTTAAATCGGAGCAGTGTGACGGCAAAGTGGTAGGTTTTGAAAACCATTCAGGCAGGACCTACCTTGGACCGGAAGTCAAACCCCTCGGCAGGGTAATAAAAGGATATGGCAATAACGGCGAGGACAAATATGAAGGAGCCGTATACAAAAATGTGTACTGCTCCTATTCCCACGGAAGCTTGCTCCCGAAAAATCCTGCCCTCGCCGACCATCTCCTGACGTTGGCCCTGAAGCAAAAGTATAAAGATTTCACTTCGCTTCAGAGAATTGATGACGAGCTTGAAAAGCTGGCGCATAATACAATGATCGCAAGACTAATATGATTGCTTTATAACTATTACAAAAGGAGACTGCAATATGTTTGTTAGAAGAAATTATAATAAAATAAGCTTACCCACTCTTGTTGAACTTGCATATTGGCTGTTTTTTGCAGGCTTCTTCATGCTTAAGAGCTTTTACTTTCAATTTACCACAAAATTGAATGTACGGCCTTTTACCTTGCCTACAAACCTTTATATGCTGTTGTCTACTTTTGGTGTGCTGCTAATAATAATCTCCATAATTGCATTGGCATTTAATAAAAGAAGGCTCGCAGCGATTTTTGTAACTGACCTTGTGCTCACTCTTATAATAATATCGGATACCATCTATTACCGCTATTATTACAACGTGATCACCGTCCCCGTACTCCAGCAAATAGGTTTGGTAGATTCGGTAGGTGACAGCATAATAAGCCTGTTCAAGCCTAAAGACATAATATATGTTCTCGATCTGCCTTTTTTGATAGCCGGCTTGTGCATTATAAGAAAACTGGACAGGCCGGGCAGGCGCCTGATACGTTTCCCAATAAGGACTGTCGCCGCTTTGGTTCTGTTTGCGGCAGGATTCGCTTCATTTAAAATTGCCTACAAAAACGTCGATACCTCAACATTTCCTTATGATAACAACTACGTGGTGAGGTATCTTGGCGTGCATTATTTCCACTATTACGACATTAAAAGGTTTGCAAAGGAAAACCTCTTTGCCAACAGGAGCCTGTCGGCCTCGGAGGAAGATATCATAAAAAATTTTTTCAATGAAAAAGTAAAAGGCGGAGAAAACTTTAAGGGGATCGCAAAAGGGAAGAATCTGCTGGTCGTACAGGTTGAAGCGCTGCAGCAGTTTGTCATAAACAGAAAGATGCCTGATGGCCGGGAAATAACGCCAAACTTGAATAAACTGATTAAAGACAGCGTGTATTTTGACAACTTCTACTTTCAGATTGGTGGAGGAAATACCTCAGACGCCGAGTTTTTGACCAACACTTCCCTATATCCCGTGAAAGAAGGCTGCGTGTATTTCAGATTTCCCACAAACACCTTCTATTCGCTGCCTAAATACCTTAAAGAGCAGGGGTATAAGACTTATGTCTTTCATGCCAACAATCCCAGCTTCTGGAACAGGGCAGCTATGTACAAGTCCCTTGGCTTTGATAAGTTTTACAGCAACAACGACTTTGTTCTTGACGAATATGTAGGCTGGGGGCTTGGCGATGCTTCTTTCTACAGGCAATCCCTGGATAAAATCGACACAGAAGAACCTTTTTATGGTTTCATGATATCCCTTTCAAGCCATTTCCCATACAAGTATGAATATTTTGAAAATTATGATTTTGATGTTGGAGACTTGGATGGTAACTTTTTGGGCTACTACCTAAAGGCAATAAACTATGCCGACAAGGCTATAGGCCAATTGGTGGAGGAATTGAAAAAAAGGGATCTGTATGATAACACTCTGCTTGTAATTTACGGAGACCATATGGCAGTCCCGAAGGATTATTCGGATGAGCTGATGAGATTTCTAGGGCTAAGCTACAGCGATTTCGAATGGGCAAAACTGCAAAAGGTTCCGTGCCTGATACGCTGCCCCGGTCTGGATAAAGGCTTGGTTGTCAGCACTACCGGAGGGGAGATCGACCTCACTCCCACTATCGCCAATCTGATGGGCTTTGAGGCGCCCTATGCCCTTGGCAAGGATTTATTAAATGCACAGAAAGGTTATGCGGTTTTAAGAAACAGCTCCGTTGTAACCGACAAATATATCTACCTGAGCAGCACCGCCCAGGCGTATGACCTTGCCAGCGGAAGGGTCCTCGATAAAGCTGAGTATGAGCAAGAGCTGAAACAGTTGCAAGATGAGCTTTTCATTTCCGACCTTATCATACAGAAGAATGCCTTTAAAGCTATGGAAAAAGGTAAGTAAGTAAAATTCAAAAAAGCCGGTAAAAATCCGGCTTTTTTGTTTTCATGAGAATGTGTGAAGAAAAGTCTGTAAAATAATGAGCTAAAGAAGCTCTTACTTTTTATCTATGCACTAGTTAGAATAAAGCTTCATAGTCTCTATAACTCCGTCTAAATTTATTTCGGCGTATATTATTTCATCTTTTTTTTCAATTCTTCCTCCTGTGCTCCCGATTTCCTGACCAAAACTTTTTATACCCGGGGGTGTTTCAAAATCGATGGTAGAACCACCTTTAGTAGCACTACTTTTGTAAGAAAAAATTAATCTTTTAGCTGATGATAGTTCAGATAAGTCTCCTTTATAGGTTACTACAAAAACATTTTTTACCTGCACTTCGCCATTTTTGTCTTGAAAGCTAACAGTATATTTAGCTTTCCAGTGCTCACTTTCTCCGGTATATACATGTTTATTTTTATCAATCATATATCTATTACCTAAAAATAATAGAATAAATAATGCTATGCCTAAAACTGCAATGGGTAATATCTTTTTTATCATCTTTGGACCTCCCCGTAACAAGTAGCCGAAGTAAAACATCATACCTTAATTATATTTATTTTACTATATATTGGTTATATAGGGAAAATTTTCTTAACCGCCCGTTATTAAAAAATTATCACAGTTAAAATGGTTTTCCCCTCAAGGCTGTATCCAGATTCATATTTTCAATCATATATGCGGTGGGGCTCATAATGGTGTAAAATGAAATTATTTGTCTAAAACACTTCTTCATGGTCTATTCCCCTTTCCTTTTCGATGTAAGGATATGCAAGGACCTTTTCACTTTATCGGGTGATCTGATATGTATCATACTTGTCCACTCCCTTTGCTCTACATTTTTTACTGTAAAAGTATTTATTTACCTCTTTAAATAATAAAACCTCTTCAAAATGGAAAACGTGACAACTTTTTTAAAAATTTTCTTAAAAAATATTTTTAAAATTTGTGTGACATTCTACATATTTTACCGGTCTTATATTTGATAAGGAAAATTTCTTTACTTTTGCGAAAGGGGACATAAAGATGATTTTTATTTTCAGCAAAATATATGATGCTATATCATAATATGCTTCTAAAGAATTTTTGTGATAAATAAAACCTGTTATAATTAATGAATTAATGCAAAAACTAACCCTGAACATGAATAATTGGAGGTAAAAAGATGGGAGTGATTGACCTTTTTTTTAAAAAACCAGATACTAAAAAACTAAATAATGAAGAATATGATACCGAGTTTTCTGATGCCGACGCATATACCTATGCCATGGAGCAGGAGCAGCCCCCAGAGCCCTATGTCCCCCCTTTGAATCCAGGCAATATACCTCCACATAACCCTTATTCGGCTAACGGCATTAATATTGAAGTAACACCGGCACGCATCACTTTATTTTACAACGGCATCCTGGCCAAAGACGGCGCAAAGGAAGTAATTGCCGTTGTGGGACATGGAGAGAACAGCCGCTGGGAGGATGTAAAGGAGTACCCTATGTGGTACGCCGGTAATCAGACCTTTGTATTGTATCTCCCTCCGGATAAGGCCAAAAGCATAAATATTGCTTTTAAAGACAGTGCCGGCAACTGGGATAATAACTCAGGCCGGAACTATACTTTTAATAGCCCTATAGGTTAACAAATTTTATCTGTGCATACTATCTATTTTTACAAAAGTTAAAAAATTTCTTGAAGTCACAAAAAAAGATGACCTTGTCAGCCATCTTTTTAATTCAGCTCAATCAAACTCATTTAATGTTTCAAAGCACAGTCCTATAAAAAGCAACGCCACCCTGTGGCAAATAACCACAGGGTGGCGAAATAAATCTGGCAGAGACCTACTTTCCCGGGACGTCGCCGTCCAAGTATCATCGGCACTAGGAAGCTTAACTTCCGTGTT
>Ga0134098_1000551_pt1 | contig 37792 bp, 36 predicted proteins | sample 9_3taG_FD_94456 | JGI IMG/M metagenome (GOLD analysis project Ga0134098, IMG submission 94456) | Switchgrass degrading microbial communities from high solid loading bioreactors in New Hampshire, USA - 9_31_10_142_A3 metaG | ecosystem: Engineered > Bioreactor > Semi-continuous > Anaerobic >... | reverse complement strand
GCACCAGTTCACGGTTCTCGTCGGCGTTGATCTTGAGCACCTCCACCCGGCCGGTGTATTCGCGGGCTAATTTCTGCAGAGAAGGTTCGATCATGCGGCACGGTCCGCACCAGGGCGCCCACACGTCGACCACGACCGGATGGGGCCGGGCGGAGAGCTGCTGCAAAAAGGTATCTAAATTCACATGTACTCCAGATGTGCGTGATGATGACGCGCTGCTCCGGCCGGCCGGAGCAGCGCGCGGTGAGGGGGTTTACCGCACTTCTTTTCCCAGAAATGGACCGCCGAAGAGCGGTGCGAACAGGCAGAAGTTGAACAGCCCGGCTGTGAGCGGCACGAGGCCGGCGGCGGCGAGGATAACGCCGGCCGTGCCCTGCAGGACCAGTAAGCCTACCAGAATGAGAGCGATGCCGGCCAGGATGCGCGCCAGCCGTCCGGCGGTTGAGAACATGAAGCGTGCGAATGCCATAATTGAATAACCTCCATCCATTCCTGATTGGCGTTTCACCCGTTTCGCAGAACGGGCTTCTATCCTTTAGATGGAATCCGGGTGAAAAGGTTGCAGAGGAAACTCAATCACGCTGCTTTGAAAACCTGTGCAACGTTTTGGGGCTGTTTGCATCTAAGCAGAAGATCACTTGAGAAGGAAAAAGGGAAAAGACATGGACCTGACACTGGACCTGGGATCGATGGCGATCTCAATGAACGATGACGAGCATTACGATGTGATTGTTATCGGGGGTGGGCCGGCCGGCGCGACTGCGGCCATCTACACCGCCCGGGCAGATTTAAAAACGCTGGTGATCGATAAAGGGCTTACGGCAGGCGCTCTGGGGATCACCGCGAAAATTGTCAACTATCCGGGGGTTGTGGGGGTAGTCAGCGGCGCGGAGCTGCTGGAACGGATGCGCAGCCAGGCGGAATCTTTCGGGGCGCGCTTTGTGCAGGATAGGGTGCAGGCGGTAGATCTGCTGGCGGAAGTGAAAACAATCTATGCCAGCGGCGGCACGTACACGGCCAGGGCGGTGATCATTGCCACCGGGTCGATGGGGCGCGGCCAGCGCGTGCGGGGCGAAGACCGCCTGCTTGGCCGCGGCGTCTCTTACTGCGCCACCTGCGATGCGGCCTTCTTCCGCGGCCAGGATGTGGCTGTGGTGGGGAACAGCGACGAAGCCGTGGAGGAAGCGCTTTTTCTGACGAAATTTGTCCGCCATCTGCACCTGTTTTCGCCTGCGCTCGAGTTAAAGGTACCGCCCGCGCTGGAGGAGGAGATCCGCGCCAGACCGAACGTGACCCTGTATATGGGCACTTCACTGCGCGAGGTGATCGGCAGCGAGAAGGTGGAAGCCGTGCGCGTGGCCCGGCGCGGGCAGCCGGAGGAGGTGATACCGGTCAGCGGGGCGTTTATTTACCTGCAGGGCGGCAGACCGGTTACAGATTTCCTGGAAGGGCAGCTGTCCATCAGTAAAAAAGGCTGCCTGCTGGTGGACCGCGAATATCAGACGACTGTCCCCGGTGTGTATGCTGTGGGCGATGTGCTCTGTGACCACGTCAAGCAGGCTGTGGTGGCGGCCGCCGAAGGGGCGGTGGCCGGCATGGCGGTGGAAAAGCATCTCCACAACCGCAAGCAGCTCGCGGTGGACTGGTCGAAGTAAACCCTCTCCTCTCAGGTGGATCCGCCCGGAGGTGATCCCATGATCCCTCCGGGCGGATCGCGTTTCTCCTCCGCTTCAGGCACTGCGATCAGCGAAGCGCTGACTCGCACCTGCTTCCCAATTGGTGCGTAAAAATATCTCTGCAATACAGTAATATTACTATAATCCCGATATTTAATATCACAATCATCAACTACAGGAAAGGAGATGCCTGCCAGAATACCAGAAGACCGAACTACATTTACGCAAGACTGAAAACAATGCAGCACTGACGATTTCAACCGATTCAACCAGAGGAGTTTGAAATGAAAGTTCGCCGAATTGCTTTCAGCCTGTTAGTCCTTCTTGCTCTAATTCTGTCTGCATGTGCGCAGCCCGGCCAGACTCCCACTGAGGAGTCGCAGCCAGAAGAACCGGCGGCGACTCAGGCCCCGGAAGCACAGGAGCCCTCCGGAGATGGCCCTGTTGAGATCACCTTCTGGCATGCCATGAGCGGCAGCCGTGAGGAAGTCGTCAACGGTATCGCCGAGCGTTTCAACCAGTCCCAATCGCAGTACCGCGTTCTCCCCGAATACACCGGCAGCTATGCCGAGACACTGACGAAAGCCCTGGCTGCCTACCGCACCGGCACGGCGCCTGTGATTGTCCAGGTGTACGAGGTCGGCACACGCACGATGCTGGATTCAAACGCTATTGTCCCCGTTTATACGCTCAACCAGGGCGAGGTCGATTGGGCGGATATCGTGCAGCCGATTCTGAAGTATTACTCCATCGACGGCAACCTGTACTGCATGCCTTTCAACAGCTCCACGGCGATGCTGTACTACAACAAAGACATGTTCGAAGCCGCCGGGCTGGATCCGGATCAGCCCCCCACCACCTGGGCAGAACTGGAAGAGTACAGCCTGCAGATCATGGAAGCCGGCGCGGCGCCGGGCGGTTTCTCCATGGGCTGGCCAGCCTGGATCATGGAGCAGATGTACGCTACCCACAATCAGCTCTTTGCGGATCAGGATAACGGCCGCAGCGGGCTGGCCACTGAGGTGTACCTGAACTCCGACTTCGGTGTGATGGTGCTCACCGAGTGGCAGCGTATGGCTGAAGAGGGCGTGCTGGTTTACGGCGGGCGCGAGTATGCCGCCAACGATCCGTTCCTGGCCCAGCAGTTCCCCTTCCTGTTCCAGTCTACCTCCTCGCTGGGCGGCATCCTCAATGCGGCCGAGTTCGAGGTCGGCACGGCCTTCCTGCCCCGCTTTGAGGGCGATTTCGAACAGGGCAACAGCGTGGTCGGAGGCGGCTGTCTGTGGCTGATGAACCAGGCCAGCCCCGAACAACAGACCGGTGCCTGGGAGTTCTTCAAATACCTGAACTCCGTTGATGAGACCATCACCTGGCATAAGGAGACCGGCTACTTCCCGGCCACCAACACCGCCTACGAACGGCTTAAGGCCGAAGGCTGGTTCGATGACGAGCCCAATCACGCCACCGCCTTTGACCAGATCCTGAGTGGAGCCGATACGCCGGCTGCCAATGGGGTGCTCCTGGGTGACTTCGTCCAGATTCGCGATATTGTCGGCGCGGCCATCGAGGAAGCTGTCGTCAACGGCGTCGATCCGAAGCAGGCACTGGATGAGGCCACCGCTCAGGCCAACCAGGTCCTCCAGGACTACGCCGAACTCAACCAGTAAGCCGGTTCAGGTTATTGTCTGGGGTGCGGAATGTCTGTCCCGGCAGCGTTCCGCACCTCAGACCTTCAATGGATACATGAACACTCGCTTCCCCAACCGCTACCTTCCGTATTTCCTTATCGGACCCATGATTCTGGTGGTCCTCCTCTTTTTTATCGTCCCCAGCGCTCAGAGCCTGTACCTGAGCTTCTTCCGGGTTAACACGCTGGGAACACGCAGCATATTCGTCGGTTTTAATAACTTTGTCCGGCTGGTGACCAGCCGCGACTATCTCAATTCTATGCTGGTGAGCCTGCAGTTTGCCCTGATGGTGGTCTTCAGCGGGCTGAGCCTGTCCCTGTTCGTGGCGGTGGTGGCCAACCAGCGCCTGCGCGGCTTCGCTTTTTATCGCGCCATGCTGATCTGGCCCTACGCGCTCTCCCCGGCGATTGCCGGGCTGGTCTGGGGACTGATGATGAACCCGAACTTTGGCCTGGGGGCGCTGCTTCTCCGCCGCCTGGTGGGGATCAATTTCAATTACCTGACCAGCAGCCTCGCCGCGATCGTCTTTCTGGCGCTTGCCGCCACCTGGAAGATGTTCGGCTACAACATTGTCTTCTTCCTGGCCGGTTTGCAGGGGCTGCCCACCGAACTGCTCGAAGCGGCTTCGCTGGATGGCGCAGGAAGCTGGCAGAAGTTCTGGAAGGTGACCTTCCCGCTGCTTTCGCCGACGACTTTCTTCCTGTTTATTATGAATACGCTGTACGCCTTCTTTGAGATTTTCGGCCTGGTCCACATCACCACCCAGGGAGGACCCGGGCAGGCCACGAATTTCCTGGTGTACAACCTCTATCAGGACGGGTTTATCAGCCTGGACACCGGCTTTGCCTCCGCCCAATCCATTGTCCTGCTGATGATCGTCGCCTCGCTCACCTTCTTACAGTTTCGCTTCGTCGGTCAGAGAGTTCACTACCTATGAAATCAGAAACTGCCGTCCAACTGCCTGCGCGTACACAGCAGAACACGGCTGCCTGGCTCCGGAACCGGGTGCTGCTGCCGTTGATCTCCCACGCTGTGATGATCGTCGTGGTGATCTTTATCCTGTTCCCCATGTTGTATGCGCTGCTGCTTGCCTCGCAGACTCCCAGCGAATATTACAATCTCAAGCTGCTGCCAGGCACGGCGCTGTTCGACAATATCGCCTATGCCTGGAACCGGATCAACATGGGGCGCCTGCTGGCCAACACCACATTTGTGGCGGTCACCGTGGCCATTGGGAAGATCGTCCTCAGCGTGATCGGCGCTTTTGCATTTGTCTACTTTGATTTCCGCGGCAAGAACCTGTTCTTTGTTCTGATCCTGCTCACCCACATGCTGCCGCTGCCGGTGCGCATTGTACCTACCTACACGCTGATGGATTCGCTGGGGTGGATCAATTCATTCCAGGCGCTCACCATTCCGTTCCTTGCCAGCGCCACAGGCATCCTGCTCTTTCGCCAGCTTTACCAGACCATCCCACCGGGGCTGGCGGACGCAGCGCGCATCGACGGGGCCAGCCCGCTGCAGTTCCTTTTACACATAGTGGTCCCGCTCTCGGCCACGAACATCGCCGCTCTCTTCTTAATCGAATTCATCTATATGTGGAACCAGTACCTGTGGCCTCTGGTGATCGCCAATTCCGATTCCGTCCGCATGGTGCAGATCGGTCTGCGCCAGCTTGTCGCCACCGATGCCGCCGTGGAATGGCACTATGTGATGAGCGGTGTGCTGATCGCAGCCGTTCCGCCCCTGCTGCTTCTGCTCCTGCTGCAGAAAAACCTGATCCAGGGGATTTCGTTGTATGAGGAAAAGTGAGTTTGAATCGTCAACTCTGATTGATATAATCAACCCGGCCCCTGATGGCGCCGGGTTTACAATATCTATTCGTTTATATTGAGAAGGGAGGAAATCGATGGAATTTACACTTGAGACAACACTGGGAGAAGTACTGGCTCATCCACAGGCAAAGCAGGTGCTGGATAAGCACCTCCGCGGGGTGGCGGCCAATCCCATGGTGCAGATGGCTCAGGGTCTGTCGCTGAATGCAATTCTCTCGCTGCCGCAGGCGGCTCAGCTGGGCCTGACGCGCGAGAAGGTGGAGGGGATCCTGGCGGAAATTAACCAGCGGATTTAGCGCCAGCCAGTTTTTCGTAAAGAAGCGCCGGGTAGATCACCGGCCGGATCATGCAGTATTCAGGTTTCGGGGCGCCGCCGCCAGCGTTCCGGGATGCGCCGTCCCTGCAGGTCTGCCCGCGCTGCACGCCGGTAAGACGGGTAATCTGGGCTGTGACTGGCGTACGGGATAATAAGAAGCTGCTCCGCAAAGGCTGCGGAGCAGCTTCCTGTTCAGTCATTCTCAGCGTTGAATATCCCTGGCGACGCTGGCGATTTCTACCGCCGTTCGCACCAGCTGGTTGCTGTATCCCCATTCGTTGTCGTACCAGCTCATGATTTTTACCAGATCGCCATCGATCACCTGTGTCAGTTCCAGGTCGATGATGCCGGCGTGGGGGTCTTTAATAATATCCGAGGAGACCAGAGGGTCATCGCTCACGCCGAGAACGCCCTTATAGCGCTCGCTCTGTGCTTCTTCTCTGAAAATCTGGTTGATCTCCTCGACCGTAGTCGGGCGCGCGGCCAGAAAGACGATATCCGCGATGGAACCGACGGGCACTGGCGCGCGGATGGCCACACCATCGAACCGGCCTGCCAGCTCCGGCAGGGCTTTGGTGGTGGCAATGGCCGCGCCGGTGGAGGTGGGCACAAGGTTTGCCGCGGCAGCACGACCCCTGCGCAGTTTTTTGGCGGGCGAATCGACCAGCTTCTGCGAGGAGGTGTATCCGTGCACGGTGGTCATCAGGGCCTTTTTTACCCCGATGCGGCGGTTCATGATCTCCATCGCCGGGGTGATAGCGTTGGTCGTACAGCTTGCGCAGGAAACAATCCGGGCCGGTTCGCCGTTGCGGTTGACGCCGTGGACCACAGTCCCGATTTCGTCCCCCTTTGCCGGGGCAGAAAGGATCACGTATTTGGCGCCGGCCTCAATATGCTTCTTCACGTCCTCGGCCTGGGTGAAAACGCCTGTACTTTCAATGGCGATATCCACCCCCAGTTCCTCCCACGGAAGCTGTGCGGGATCTTTGATGTTGTAAACGGGATAATCTTTACCGTCCACAATAATGCTGCTGTCGGTGCTTTCGACAGATTTTTCATAACGATGGTAGACCGTGTCGTATTTCAGCAAATACGCCAGGGTGTCGGGCGGCACGATGTCGTTTACGGCGACGATCTCCAGCCCCGGTGTGTCGAGCGTGATTTTGAAGACTGCTCTGCCGATGCGGCCCAATCCGTTGATCGCTACTCTCGCCATGATTATCCTCCTGTGGCTGATTCTGAAATAACCAATACAAACCCGGTTAACAGGTTCCGGATGTCAGGTGGGGACCGGGAGCCTGGCCTGGGCTGTCAGTCCCGGAATCCTCTGAACGAGGAAAATGGGCCCGGTGAACCCGGCGGCAGTCTTTTGACTTCGTAATGCTTTGCTGGGTGATGAGGCTGGCGCGCTGCGGTGAGATTCCTGTCCCGGCAGCCCTGGTTCCAGGAAAAATCCTGTTCCCCCTGATTGTTTCTGGCATTCATTATACGCCAGTCGCCCGTTTCTTACACGGCTGTTCGTCACAGGTACTAAGGGATTCTCCCCGTATCGCCTGTGGGCATCTCCCCATTGCCCGGAACCGGAATATCCCCTAACCTCACAGGAGTAATGGAAAGATCAATTTTGAAAGGAGAGGAACGATGCCATACCGGAACATCCGCGAATTACCCGATAGTGTTAAAAACAACCTGCCGAAACACGGCCAGGAAATTTACATGGAGGCATACAACAGCGCGTGGGAGCAGTACGATGAACCGCACGAGCGCCGGGGTGATGCTTCGCGCGAGGAAACGGCGCACAGGGTGGCCTGGGCTGCCGTTAAGAAGAAGTATGAAAAAGATGAGCGCAGCGGAGATTGGAAAGCCAGGGATGACTGATCAGGGCAGTTTTCCTGGAGATGGATTCTTTTGTAGACGCCAGTCTGCGGCTGTGTCGGTGTCCCTGTTGCAGGGATAACGCTCGAGTGACTGCCCAGCAGAGACGGTCGCTGCCGGAGGATCCATCAGCCCTTCTGGGTAGCCCCAGGCCAGCTGGTCCAGCATGGTTCCATCTGCGTCCGACAGGATGAGGCCGTCCCCATTGTTGTCCAGATAAAACCCTGCCAGCGAACCCTGCGCCACGATCAGGTTGGGGACCTGTGGCAAGGATTCCAGGATCTCCAGGTCGGCTTTGCTTTCATAGGTCATGTTGAATAAGCTGGCCTTGCCGGCAATCACGAGCACTCCTCCGGGTTCCAGAACCGTGCCTTCGGGAAAGCGGAAGCGGACGCCGCCGACCCCCGCGCCTATGCGGGTGTTTTCGATCAGATACCCGCTCAGATCGACTTCCTGGTCGCCGGGGTTGTAGATCTCGATCCACTCCGCATCCGGTTCCGAGCGTGTGCTGCTGTACAACACCTCGCTGAGGAGCAGCTCCGGAAGCGGTGGGGTCGGCGTTGCTGTGGGAGATGGGGTTAATGTGGGGGTTTTAGTTGCTGTGCCCTCAGGGCCAGGTGTATCTTTTGATTCTGGATCCTCCTTTGTTGATTTCGGCTCCGGGGTTTTGGTCGGTGAGGGGGTTGGCGTGCGCGTCGGAGTGCGTGTTGGAGTGGGTGTTGGTGTGCTGAAAACAACGTTCCCGGGATTTGGAAAGCTCTGGTCAACCCAGTCGTCCCGGATATCCCGGTCGATATCGACCGGGAACCGTTCTATGGAGTGACCTTCGGGCACTGTGAAGACCGGCAGCTCAAACCCGGCATAGGAATCCCCCCACGAAACGACATCGATGATATTGTCCATTGGGTCCAACAGCAGGACTTCATCGCCCGTATTTACCAGATTCATATTGCCCACGGCCCACCGGGTGTATTTCTGCAGGTCTGGCACCTGGGGACTGGTGCTGCGGATTTCATAATCCGGAAGGAATCCGTACTGGTTTTTGAAAACAGCCGCGTTGTAAGCCACGATGATGATCTGGCGCGGGTCGATGCGGCTCTGGGCGGGGAAATGGTACATGCCTTCTCTTTGACCGGGCTCTTCCTCGTCTCCGATTTTATGGCCGGTAAGATCGTACGGCAGTTCGCCGGTGTTTATCAGTTCAATCCATTCCCCATCCGGTTCAGCACCGCTGGGATCATACAGTACTTCGCTGATCACAACCCGTCCGGGAAGCGGTGTTGGAGTGGGGGGCGGCCAGCCGCGCAGGACCGAGGGAACGTATACCCGGATGAGAGGTAAGGCAAGGGCAGTGGAGAGGAACAGCAGGGGGAGGGCGAGTAACAGCAGGATGAGGCCCAGAAATCTGGACCCTTTCTTCGATGCGCTGGGTGGCATACGGACCTCCGGGATGAGATCAGGATGTGCTTTGCAATGTCCCGGTCACACCATTATTTCCCACCTGTATCCATTTTTACCCGCACACAAAAGTATTTTACATGAATTACATTTAATTGACAACAACTGCTGCTGCATCATACCTGCCTATCTGATCCGAAGGGTTTGGTACAACATATGAAAAAATGTTATAATAAGATTACAGGATTTTGATCAGCGGAGAGGGTCTCCGGCTGATTTTCTGCTATCGGGGTATCTCTTATTGTGATGACGTTATCTGTCAGTCGTATTACCCATCTTCATCTGGCAGGGCTGCGTAAGCTGAAGGAGCAGCGGCTGTTGATGCACATAGCACACCGCAAAATCCTTAAAAGGTGAAGGTAACTCTACGCTCAGTTCTGGTCTACCAGCTTCCGTGAGAGATTACCTTCACGGAAGTTTTCTTTTCTAGAGCAGGATCTGATGATAGTCAGGATCAGGAGACCGTATGAACCAACCTACCATTTACATCACCAAGTCGGATGCCGAAAAGCTGCGCCAGCTGATTCAGAAAGCCAATTATTCAGAATACCGCGGCAGTCCGTATTTAAAGCAGCTCGCTGGTGAGTTGGAGAAAGCCCAGATCGTAGAACCGAAGGAGGTTCCGCCGGACGTCATCACATTGAACTCCAAAGTGCGCCTGGTGGATGAGGATCTGGGCGAGGAAATGATATATACCCTGGTGTTTCCAGAAGAAGCGGATGTGACGCAGGGGAAAATTTCCGTCCTGGCTCCCATTGGGACAGCAATGCTTGGCTACCGGGTAGGGGATGTTTTTCAATGGGATACGCCGGGTGGTAAGTGCACCATGCGGGTTAAGGAAATCATTTACCAGCCGGAAGCCGCCGGCGATTACCAGTAAACCAGAACGGCCAGAGCGGTTTGGATTTTTAAACGGCAGAGCCCCTTCACAGCAGGGGCTCTGTTTTTTTATACTGCGGAAGGGATCCTTACCAGGAGGAGCGCAGCCGGTATTCCTCCGGAACGGGAATACCGCCCTCCCATACCACATAACGGAAATCGTCCGGAGAAGTGTTCCCCTCGGAATTGATCAGCAGAACATGAGAATCCGGTCCAAGCCCCAGCTTTTCACACAGCTCCCGGGCGCCGGCGTACTGCTTGATGTACATGAGCGCACCCAGTGTAACAGCGCCAGACTCGCCTGAAATCACCACCGGGTCGCCGCGCAGCGGGACGCCGTACACACGCATCCCTTTTGCGGCTACATAATCCGGGCAAACGGCAAAATAATCGGCACAATCTTTGAGCAGCTCCCACGCAATAGGATTGGGTTCCCCACAGGCGAGCCCGGCCATGATGGTGTCCAGGCTGCCTTCAACAATATGGGGTTCCCCATCGCCGGCGAGGGCCGAACGGTACAGACACGCAGCCCGGGTCGGCTCCACCACGATCGATTTCGGCCGCTCTTCACCGAACATGCTGTAGTAAAACCCGACGGTGGCCGCAGCCAGCGAACCCACCCCTGCCTGGACGAGGATATGGGTGGGCCGGCTCAGGCCCTGTGCGGCGAACTGCTCCTGGGCTTCGCTCAGCATGGTAGTATACCCCTGCATTACCCACCGGGGGATATCCTCGTATCCTTCCCAGGCCGTATCTGAAACTACTTCCCAACCGTTGCGCTGTGCATCCTGGTACACCTGCCGAACGGCATCGTCATAGTTGCCATCCACAATGACGACTTTTGCCCCGTTGCTTTCGATCGCCCGGATGCGTGCCTGAGAGGTCAATTTGTGTACGTAGATCACCGAGTTGAAGCCCATTTGAGATGCAGACCAGGCGATGCCGCGGCCGTGATTTCCGTCGGTCGCAGCAGCAAAGGTGATGTCGCCCAGCTTCTCCCGCAGCGGTCCGCGTGTGAGCTCCTCAAAACTGAGCTCCTGGTCTTCCAGGCCTAACCGGCGCTTCAACAGGCGGTAGATCGCATAGGAGCCGCCTAAAACCTTAAATGACGACAGGTTCAGGCGGGCAGATTCGTCTTTCACCCAGATACCTCCCAGACCCAGCTTGTCGGCCAGGTTGGTGAGCCCTTTGAGCGGGCTCATACGATAACCAGGGATCTGCCGGTGGAACTGGCGAATTTTTCGGGGCAGGTCCTGTGGAAAGAGTTCCGCCGCCACCGCAGCGCCGCGGGCACTGTCTTTGAATGTGTTTTCGAACCACTCGATTGGTTTTTCATTCATTGTATTAACAACTCCAGGAAACACCTTGTTCTCTCAGTCTCAGGCATCGAAGGCGAGACAGCCGCAATTATTCCCTTCGACCTGTTGTTTGTACCTTTGTGCGGCTGGACCCTGGCGTTCGCTGCGCCTTCCATTGAGTCGGATTGCTCGAGAATGGTCTAATTTTACCTGAAGGTCTCTTTCGCGGTCATTGGAAGATCCCAGGGCATACTGTAAGTTTGTGCGCTGGAAGCATAAAAGCGTATCACGAGACGCGCCCCAGGAACAGCAAAGACTCCGGTCTTACCAGAGTCTTTGCTGTTATAACGATCTGAAGATATCTCAGGCCTGCAGCTCGCCCAGGATGGTTTGTGCAGCCCGCAGCGATAATGCCGCTATCGTAAGGGTGGGATTGGCTGTGCCGGCGGTCGGAAACGTGCCGCTGCCGAGCAGATATAAATTCGGGTGGTCGTGGGCGCGCAGGTTTGCATCCACCACAGATGTGCGGGGGTTGTTTCCCATGCGGTATGTCCCGATGATATGGCCGGCGCCGAAGGGTATCTGACTGTGCTCCGTATACGTAGCGTCCATCGCGGCGAAGATAAAATCGCTGACCCGGCGGGCTTCCGCCATTCCCCGGATGGTAAATTCATCCAATCGATAGGTAATTTTCGGGCGCGGGATACCGATGGCGTCGAGCTGGTCGAACGCCGGGACAATGCGGTTCTCAGGGTCGGGCATCTGCTCGATCAGGTTGGCGAAGCGGAACTGGTGGGCCACACGGCGGTTCATTTCTTCACGCAGTGCCCTGCCGCGCAGACCTTCACCCAGCAGTATCCCGGTCATTTCCAGAGGCGTATAACCCGGGAAGCTCCAGCCCTCCTCGCCAATGGCGATGCGAAAGGCGGAATGGGTGCGGCGGTGCTCCCCGTCACGGTAGTTCTCAATCCCTGCGTTCTCCAGCGGCGAGCGATAAGGGAACAGGGGCTCACGGGCCAGCGCCCAGCTGAGCTGCACCGGGTGATCCATCAAATTGCGCCCCACCTGATCGCTGGAATTGGCCACTCCGTTGGGGAGTGCATCCGTGCGTGAAATCAGCAGCAGTTTGGGGGTTTCCATGGCGTTGCCCGCCAGGGCATACATCCTGCCCACAGCTCGCTCCTCGGTGCCATCGGGACGCTTGAAGCGGATTCCCGTCACCATCCCGTCCGGGCCTACTTCGACAAAATGAGCGACGGCGTTCTCCAGGATCTGTGCTCCGAGCTGTTCTGCTTTCGCGGCGTGGACCGAGGCGTCATATTTGGCAGCGATGGGACAGATGGGCACACAGGTGGCGTTCCCGCAGCAGGGCGGCCGTCCGTCGTAGGTTTGTGAGTTGCGTGCCTGCGGTGTGAGTTCGACCTTTAATCCCAGGGGTTCAACCGCAAGAGCAAGCTGCCTGTCCAGATAGGTGAGCGGCAGCGGCGGCAGCGGATAGGGACCGCTGCGCGGCGAGCCCAGATCCTGGTGGCTGTCACCGGCGACGCCCAGGGCTTCTTCTGCCTGCAGATACCAGGGCTCCAGATCGTCATAGGTAATCGGCCAGTCTTCCCCCACACCGTAGAGGCTGCGGATGCGAAAATCGTTCGGCAGGTGGCGCAGGCATGTCCCTAACCAGTGCCAGGTGGTGCCGCCCACGCGCCGTTCATACGTGCTGCCAAAGGTGTCGGGCCCATCCTGAATGTAATACCCATCCCGCAGAGAGAGCACGGTGGGCCGCGGGGCATGGGGAACATCCGGGTAAGGCGATTCGGGCACTTTGGCGACGGCGCTGCGGTAATTCTCCACAGCTTCCGCCCGGTTGACACGCGGCCCGGCTTCTAATACAAGCACGCTGACCCCGGCCTGGGCCAGTTTCCAGGCGACCAGCAGGCCGGCGACGCCGGCACCTACGATGACCATATCTGCGCGGTATTCTGCCACTTCCGGCTGCTCCTTCTTACGAACTGAAATCCCCGCTGGGCCGCTCGGCCCAGAAGCCGAAAGACCCGCAGATGGTGGGCGGCTTAGTGAAATTAATCGCCTTCCATGCCAGTGCGTCAACAAATGTTGCTACCCGCTGTTCTTCACCCTGGTTGTAAATACCGGTGTACCACATGGAAATGATATAGTCGGCCAGTTCTCTGGCCGACTCCTGGTCGAAGATGCCGGCGGCCTGCAGGTCTTCAATACCCGCAGGCGGATTCTGTGACTGTACCCCCGCCTGTTCGATCAGACCCTGCAGCTGGCCGCTGAACCCGGGATCCTGTTGAATGCTGCCTAAATAGACCTGGCCGAGGACGGGATCCAGGTTTTCAAAACCGGTCAGAAGGGAGGAAAGGCTCAGGAAAGCGGCCAGTTCCTGCGGGTCAGGGGCGGCTCCGGAATCGCCTGTCTGCGGTAGATCGGCAGGCATGGGGCTGGGAAGCAGGCTGGCCGGGGTGGGAGTACGCCAGAAATCCTGCACCTGGAAACCCGGCTCCGTGACCGTGGAACAGGCGCTCAGCAGTCCACCCGCCAGCAGCAGTCCGGCCCCTTTCAGGAAATCACGGCGGGTGATCTCCTGTTTCCGGATGTCCTGACTTTTACGAGCTGGGGTCATTTCCACCACCTTCTCGAGGGTTAACCTGAACACAGCCGTCCTTAACGGTTTCCGCTGCCGAATGGCCACCACCCGCTGCGATCCTGGCGTCGTAAACTGAACAGGTAAGCGCTCATGTCACGCGCATCCGCCTCTTCTACTCCCAGATCTGGCATCGCAGTACCCGGTTCGATCGACTGGGGAAAGCGGATCCACTCGATCAGGTTCTCGGGCTGGTTAGCCAGGGTGCCGGCGATAAAGCGCCGTTCGGCCCAGGCATTGAGAGGCGGCCCAACCAGGGCATCCGCACCGTGTACACCCGGAATGGTGTGACACGAACCGCAGCCGTAATCTGCCAGCGCCTGAGCGCCGCGGGCGGGATCGCCGCCGGGAACGGTAACCGGTTCTGTCTGCAGGGTATCAGGCTGCGCTGCGCAGGCAGCCATGCTGAGCACCATCAGCGCGGCCAGAAGTGCAGCTGCAGACATCCTTATGTTCACGAATGTGCCGGTTTTCATGGTTCGCTCTCAATCGCTGTACTGTGAGCCAGGTCATCGCGTTCCATTTCTGCCAGGCGGGCGCCCAGCGCCCACAAAGCGGCAGCCAGGTAGATAAGCCCGGCCGGCATCCACATCAGCACCCCGGCAAGCTGCTGGTCGGATAAGGGCGTTAACCCCCAGGAGGCGGCAGCCGCAGACTGACCTGTGTACCAGGTTTGCGGTGAAAAAGTCAGCAGTGCTCCCAGCAGGCCGCTCTGCAGCCCCATGGTGAAAAGCGACAGCAGCCGCACTCCCAGCTGCTCGCCGCGGGTGGTGTACAGCAGCGACCACCAGTACAGCAGCCCGCTGCCAAGGAAGGATATGTGCTCCAAGGCGTGTAAATTCTCATTTACCAGCGCGGCCTGATACAGCCCGGGTGTATGCCAGACCCACAGCGCAAGCACATGCAGCGTCCAGGCCACGAGCGGGTGGCTGAGCAGTTTCCACAGGGCTTGCAAACCGGTGAATGAATGGCTTCGGGTCAGTACGAAGCGCCAGGAGCGGGGAACGCACCAGGCCAGGATGGCCGGCGAGAGGCCCAGAACCAGAAGCGGAGCGGCGACCTGCATGAGCAGAATGTGCTGGGCCATATGGGCGGAGAATAAGGCACTGCTCAGGGTGTCCAGCGGTGAAACCAGCGCTGTGAACAGGGCCAGCCATCCAGTGGAGAAAGCCAGGGCCCTGCGCCTCAGCGTACTCCGGCCCGATTCCGATCTTAGCCAGTAGCTGCGCAGACCACGAGCGTAAGCAAAGCCCGTCAGAATCAGTCCTGAAAGGATTACTGGATCCCAGTTCCAGGCCTCGGGCAGGTCGTGCGGCGCCGGGGGCTGGCCCGGATGAGCAGCGGCTGTGCCGGTTGTGGCCAGTAAAAGTATCAGTAAAAGAAGTAAGATCCTCATTGCAACGTTCAAATCGCGCCTCCGCAGGGGCCAAGGACCAGCAGCGAGGCGCCGTCTGCCAGGACCGTCAGCGCCAGCACGATGTTGAACAGAGCGCTGACCATTCCCAGAAAATGCTCACGTTCCTGTACACCGGTTTGCTGTTCGTCCGCCTGGCGCATGAGCCGGTAGGATAGAAAACCGGTGATGGCAATACCGCCCAGGCTGAGCAGAGTCAGGACAGCGACGATCAGAGTCATTGCTGTCACGCTCAGCAGCGGGCCGCTGGGAAGGTTGCGGGTGCAGGCAATTTCAACCAGGAAATAGCCAATGATGTGGTAAACGCTCCATATTATTGGGCCGGCCAGGAGCAGGCGTAGTCCTGGAGAGAATGGCTCTCTGTAGGGGGTGGAAGCAGGTGTGTTCATCAGGTTAACACCGGTGTGAGATAGAGGATCCCGAAAGAAATCAGCCAGCCCGCGGTAATGCCGTACCAGAATAATTCGGCCACCTCCACACCGAGAAAATGTGCGGAGGAATACTCACCGCGCCAGGCGCCGAACAGGACGCGTAAAAAGAGAAGTAAACCCAGGATTGCAGTGGCGATAGCGACACCCGATAGTAAATAAAAGATCGAAGCGTAGGCATTGAAGGTCCAGCCGTAGTTCAGGCGCACCAGGGCGGAAATCTGCACGATCACTGCGCCAAGCCCCAGGACAAAGGCCGTAATCAGCCCGATTCTCAGGCGGTTGTTGTCATCCACCAGCACACCCCGGCGTGCCCAGAACCCGGCTGCAGCAGCCAGAACGATCAGTACAGAACTGATGATGGGGAAAACAGGCGCTGCCCGCGGCACCGTCTCAGGCGGCCAGGCCGGGTTTTCGATGCGGATATAGAAATAGCTGAACCAAAGGCTGGCCATGGCCACCAGCACAATCAGAATCGAGAGCAGGGTTGCGTTGCGTATTACGACAGGGCTGCCGCGTTTGCGCACATACACGCCGTGCTCTCGTTCGAATGCTCGCTCTTCCTCCAGATCACCCGGGATTGGCTCGCGCCGGTGCCACCCGATGAATGCCACCAGCATGATCAGTGCGCCGGTAAGGGTTAGGGTGTGCTGGCGCCATATTTCGGAAGCAAAGACCACAATTAAGCCTACCGCGGCGATAAACGGCCAGATGGAGGGCCCGGCCACTCTGAAAATCTCCACCGGCCGGGCGTCGAACGGGGTGGTGGTCAGGGCCGCGCGCCAGGTCAGCGGCCAGCGCCCCAGTGACTGCACCAGGTTCTTGATGCGCGGATCGCCCTCTGTCAGTTCTTCCTGGTCCCATAATGGATGGCGCGTATGCACGATGGGAAGCACAGCAAAGCCGTAGCTGGGCGGCGGCGAGGTGGTGGCCCATTCCAGGGAATCAGCTCCCCAGGGGTTGTCGCCAGCAGGCTCGCCGCGGCGAGCGCTGTAGAACAGGTTGACGACGAAGAGCAAGATGCCTGCTGCCAGGATAAACGCCCCGATTGTCGATGCCAGGTTGTATCCATCCCAGCCCAGACCGCTGGGGTAGGTATAGACCCGGCGCGGCATGCCCATCAGTCCGAGGATATGCTGGGGGAAGAAGGCCAGGTTGAAACCAATGAATGCGAGCCAGAAGTGCCACCTGCCCAGGCGCTCGTTCATTCTGCGCCCCACAAATTTCGGATACCAGTAATAGGCGGCGGCAAAAACCGGGAACGTCACCCCGCCGATCAACACATAGTGGAAATGGGCGACGACGAAGTAGGTGTCATGCACCTGCCAGTCAAGGGGAAGCGATGCCACCATCACGCCGGTAATACCCCCCATTACAAACAGGACGATAAAGCCGATGACGAACAGGAAGGGTGTGAGGAACACCGGGCGGCCGGTCCAGATGGTGGCCAGGTTGGCGATGATTTGCACCCCGCTGGGAATAGCCACCATGGTGCTGGCCGCAGCAAAGAATGTGAGCGATGTGGGCGGCAGACCGACGGCGAACATATGATGCGCCCACAGGCCAAAACTGAGGATGCCAATGGCAAGCAGGGCCATTACCACATAGGGGTAACCCACAAGCCTGCGCCGGGCAAAGACTGGAGTGATCATAAAAACGAAGCCCAGAGCGGGTAAGAGCTGAATGTACACCTCCGGATGACCGAAAATCCAGAACAGGTGCTGCCACAGCAGCGGGCTGCCCCCGCCGGTCGGGTCGTAAAATCTCGTTCCATAACCGCGATCCAGCTCGAGCAGCAGGCTGGCGATCAATAAAGTGGTGAAAGCAAAAACAATCGCAAAGGCGGTGATCAACATGGCCCAGGCGTACAGAGGCATGCGGCTGATCGTCATGCCCGGGGCACGCATGTTGACGATGGCAATGATGATCTCAACCCCGAAGGCGATCGCTCCGATCTCCGATACCCCCAGCGCAAGCAGCCAGAAATCCATGGCCAGGCTGGGCGAAAAGGTCAGCTCGCTGAGCGGTGGATAAGCGAACCATCCGGTATCCGGCACTTCCTGGAAAAGAAAACTGGCGTAAAACAACAGCCCACCGAACAGGAAGATCCAGAATGTGAACACACCCAGGCGAGGAAAGGGCATTTCCCGGTTGCCCAGAAGGAAGGGCAGGAGCAGAATGGCAAATCCCTCCAGCAGGGGCACGGCGAACAGAAACATCATGGTTGAACCGTGCATGGTGAAGAACTGGTTGAAAGACTGGGCTGTGAGGAAGTCATTTTCCGGGCGGGCGAGTTGAATCCGCATCAGCAGGGCGTTGATACCGCCCAGCAGGAAGAACATGAAGGCTGTGCCCATTACCCGTGTGCCCAGCGTATCGTTCTGCAGGGCCATTAACGCACCGATCAGGCCCGGTGGATCCTGCCAGGTGAAGTCCAGCGCCTCATGAACGGTCCGAGGGACGCTGGCGGTCATCTCGCGTGATTGATGCTGCGGAACAGACTGTTCTCCGGGAGCAGGGGAGGCTGTTTCCATTATTCGAGAGACTCCAGATAGGCCAGCAAAGCCTGCAGCTCTTCACCAGACAGCGCGGTGGGAGGCATCAGGTTGCCCGGTTTGATACTGTGCGGATCGGCAATCCAGCCGCCCAGGTGACCGCGGTTGTTGGCGACTGTGGCGGAGGCCAGCGTAAAGCGGCTGGCAAGATGGGTCAGGTCTGGGCCGAGCTCACCGGTGGCCTGAGTGCCGCGGATGGTATGGCAGTTGATGCACCCCGCACTCAGGAAAACCTCCTGTCCGCGCTGTGTAATCTCGTCTGCGGGGGCTGGCGCAGGCTGCGACTGATTCTCAAGCCAGGCGGCAAATTCTTCGGGTGGCAAAGCCACCACCAGTAAGCGCATGTTGGCGTGCTGTACCCCACAGAACTCCGCACATTCGCCCAAAAATTGGCCCGCCTCGTCCGCCTGGATCCAGAAGGTGTTAACCCGCCCGGGGATTGCGTCCATTTTGCCGTGGAGCTGGGGAACCCAGAAGCTGTGGATCACTTCTTCGGATGCAAGCTGAAGCTGCACGGGCTGCCCCACAGGGATGTAAATTTCATTGGCTGTTCGAAACTGAGAACCGGGATAATGAACCTCCCACCACCACCGGCGGCCAATGATTTCAATCACCAGATCCTGGCTGTTAACAGGCAGCGCGGTGGCGCGCAGAGCACTCAGATTAAATGCAAAAGCGGCCACCAGAATGGCCGCTGGAATGATCAATCCGCCCCAGAGCACGACAGTGCGAGCGCGCGGCTCGGTCTCGCGTTCACTGCGCATTTCCCGCCTCTGGCGGAAGAGGGCAAAGATCAGGCCGGCCATCACCGCCAGGAACACGGCCGTACCCAACCCGAACAGAATCCACCACAGATTGGCGAGCACAGCTGCCGCCGGTCCGCGCGGATCCAGTATGGAGGGTGCTCCCGGCGCTGAAGTTACTCCCGCGCAGCTGCTCAACCCAAACAACGAGGTCAGGATGAGACCAGATGTAAGGATAAGTTTAAGAGGTGGACTTAAATCTGTTCCCGAATTGGAACCGCCCCGTGGAAAATTCAAAATGACCCCCATTTTCCGTAACTACCGGTAAGGACAGAAGCGACAAAAAATATTTAATTTGTCTTAATAATTATAAGGCATGTTTCCACAACACTCAATCCATTTCATACCTTTTATGACGAATTCCAGATATCAGGCCAGGCAGCATTTACGCCCCGTATTCCCGGTTAATCTCGTTCAGCCGAGTAATGAGCTCGTCCTTCAGCTCCGGCATCTGTCTGCTGCGCTGGGATGCCAGATTCTCCCGTTCTTCCGGATCGTTCTCTAAATCATAGAACTCATAATCGTCTTCTTTGCCCGGGTAACCGAAATAACGGATCAATTTATAACGACCCTTGATCATTGAAAAGGTTCCCTTTTCCAGAGGGGCCAGCTTGGGATTGTTTTTAGCTTCGACCACGTACACGCTGCGCTGAGCATCTGCCTGAGAAGGACCAAAACCAGGTAGAACCGTCCCTTCACTCCAGTCTGGGCTCTCCACACCTGCAATATGAAACAGTGTGGGAAGGAGATCAACGATGCTGGTTGGTTCGTGAATATCCTGGCGTTCTTTTTGACCGGGCTTGGATATCATCAATGGGATGTGGATGAGCGGATCGTAAAGCGTTGATGTCACATGGCCGTGAATCCGGCGCTCAATCAACTGGCCGTGATCCGAGGTGATGATCAAAATGGTGTTGTCCAGCACGCCTGCCGCCTCCAGGGAATCGTATAAACGTCCAAATTCCGCGTCGACAAAGGCGAGATATTCATCATAATGGCGGCGGCTTTCGTTTAAATCCTCCTGCGTCTTATCCTGAGGGAAAGCGAGGACAGGTTTCGGCTGCGGCTCCCAGCCGTCATTGAAAATATCGACATAGTCTCTGCGGGTCATGTAAGGCTCGTGGGGCGGGAACAGGTGGATATAGCTGAAAAAGGGCCGCGGCTGCTCCATCACATGCCGGATGATCCAGTCGATGGCATCCTCGAGCAGGAAAAACAGCCCCAGGGTGTTATTCGGCAGGCCGCGCGGATAAAGCTGGCCGTAGCGCTCCCTTAACTCCTCGGGTGTGAAAGGATCGAAATCCTTACCGATAAAGGAAAGAAACAGCGAACCAGGCCAATCACTGCCAGATGCACGGATAATGCGTTCGCCCCAGAAGGACATGGAAAAGTCTGCAGGGAAAAGATCTTCTGCAGCAGGCTGAGATAGAATCGCCAGGTCTTTCGCGGGGATGATCTGATCCACATGCTGGCTGAACTGGTCCAGCAGCCCCATTACGAAAGCATTATGGGTGAATGCGCTTGTGTGGTAGTACCTGCCGAGTCCGCTGAAAAGATTCCGGCTCAGATATTCCTCCCGGGTTGTGCCATAAAAATGCAGCCCGCGATGCGACCAGGGATAGGTCCCGGTGAGCAGTGAGGCGGTAGCCGGAACCGTATAGTTGCCGGCTGAGTAGTGTCTGTGATAAACCACAGCCCGCTCTGCAAATCGGGCTAAATGTGGTGTGGTCTCCCGCGGATAGCCGAAAAAGGAGAGATGTGCAGCGGAAAGGGTGTCAAATAAGAGCAGGAGAATATTTGGACGCTGCTTCCCATCGTCGACTTTTTGAGCCGGCTGGTCGGGCAGAATTTCAAACAGCGGCATGCCGGCGGTTGTGATGGTCAGGAGAGACAGCAGCTTTAAAAATTCTCTGCGGTTCAGATTGTTGATCTGGTTCATGGCCAGTTTACGACGCCGCCAGGTTGCGCAGCAGTACAACAAACCCGCTGATAAGGTCAAGCAACAGGTAGATCAGGGAGAGAACAGCAAGCCGGTCGACCAGAGAGCGCAGAGCTCTATCTACCTTATCGTTGTTTCTCAGCCAGTAAATAAAGAAGGCAACCGCTGCCAGCGCGCCTGCGGCCCACAGGGATGCCCACTGCGGGAAATCGACTGCTTTGATTTCCAGGAAGCGATATAGATGGATAGCTGCAGCTGAAATGGAGACCGGCAGGATGATTGCCGCACCGTTTGAGATGGGATGAGCACCGGTAACACCGGAAAAAAAGAGATAAGCCAGGAGGGAAAGCGGGATGAAGATCACCAGGCTTTCCAGAAGCGCGAAAACCAGCACATACGCGGTTACGCTCACGATTTCCAGGACGCTGAGCGAGAGGGTTAAAGAAGAAGACCACTTAAACAGGGTCAGAATCGCCCAGACGTGGACAGGAAAGGCGCTGACCAGGAACAATTTGAATACATCGGCTTTTGAAAACAACCGCGTTTGTAGCATGCTCAAGAGATCATCCCTTTCCCAGTTCCAGAAGATATACCGAAACTCTACTGGATGTTCCCAGACATAATCTGATGCAGCTCAAGCGGTCCCAGCAATGCTTTTACTATACCGACCGATCAGCAGGCGAACAATGGGGGAATCTTCCCGTTGGGGGTAGGGATTTCCCTTAATTTCTGATGGTAATGAGGACTTTGTTGAAAGCCTCGAACGGATAGATGGTGCACACATTAATGATTTCGTCGGTGCGCAGCTGAAAGACTGCTCAAATAAGGAAAGGTTGGTTTGATGCCGGGTACCGGCTGGAGATCCGGTGCATGGATCCTGCGCGGCGGCCTGCTGTTCGCTGAGAGGAAAATGGATATTCTGAGCCTGCTGGCAGGTCGATGTTATAATCCGGGCCGGAAACAAAAAAAGCCCGCGTGAGGCTGCACGATAATTCCTGTTCACCCGGCACCCCTTCACTGCGAGTTGAAGTGTAATCGTGGCCGTAACTGCCTGGCCAGAGCTGGCCAGGCGGGTTGTTTCTGTGCAGAAAACATTTTGCTGGTAAGTATGAACACCCACCGAATACGAAACCGGCTGCATTTGCTCATGCAAACAGTTTTGCTGTTGATTGCCGTGAGCGCTTGCAGCAGACCGGCGGAGAACAGCGCCGCGGCTCCACCGCCGCTGGCGAATGAAGAACCTACCCAGACTCAATTAAGCAGCCCCCTGCAAACGGACACGGAGGTTCCCAGCCCAACGATCACACAAACGGCGACACCGACGCCAGCTCCGACCTTTACAGAAGAGCCCTCTCCGCAGCCTACTGCGACCCTCTCGCCAACTCCTACCGTGACGCCCACGTATGCCATTCTGCGTGCAGAGGTGCTGCAGCGTGCGAACTGCCGCTACGGTCCTGGTGCACCTTATCTGTACAAATACGGACTGGTGGTGGGCAGCAACCTGGAAGTGATCGGCTGCAATGATCGGGGCACGTGGATCCTGGTGCGCGCAATCGGCGGGGATAACCCCTGCTGGGTCAATGCCTCGCTGATGGAGGTGCAGGGAGATGTGATGGCGGTTGAGCCGGTTTATATCGATCTGCCTCAATCGCCGTATTATGCGCCGCCGACCGGGGTATCAGCGGCACGCAGCGGCAGCCAGGTGACTATTTTCTGGAATCCGATATCGATGCGCCCCGGCGACGAAACCGCCTCGCCTCCTTATCTGGTCGAAGCATGGTTGTGTCAGGACGGTGAAGTGGTTTTTACGCCCATCGGTTCCTATGAAACCACTGTTGTCATCGAGGATGAGCCAGGCTGTTCCGAGCCTTCTCACGGGCGTGTCTTCGGCGTAGAGAAGCATGGTGGTTACACCCGCTGGGTTGAAATCCCGTGGCCGGAGCATGAATAAACACTGCCTGTGCAGTCCCCGGGCGGTTATGCTAATATTGAACCAGTGTAATCAGTGAAAAGGATCACAATGCAGCGAAATATGTTCACCGGTTTGAAAAAAATCTATAACGAATTTCCACGCAGGTTCTGGATTGTCGTTGGGGTTTCCTTTATTGATCGTATGGGAGGGACCCTGCTCTTCCCGTTTTTCTCGCTGTACATCACCCAGAAGTTTGGCGTCGGGATGACGCAGGCGGGCATTATCCTGGGAATGTTTTCAATTTTTGGTCTCATCGGTGGATTTATCGGTGGGGCGCTGACGGATAAATTCGGCCGCCGCAATCTGATTATTTTTGGACTGGTCTTCAGTGCCTTGACGACTCTGTCACTCGGGCTGGTTAACGAGTTCAGCCTCCTCTATCCGCTGGCGATCATTACCGGGCTGCTGACCGACATCGCCGGTCCGGCGCACAGCGCGATGATTGCCGATATCCTCCCTGAAAGGCAGCGCCAGGAAGGCTTTGGCATTCTGCGCGTGGTTGGCAATATGGCCTGGATCGTAGGCCCGACCATTGGTGGTTTTGTCGCCGACTACTCATTCTTCGCCCTGTTTGTGATCGATGCGGTGGTGAGCTGCCTGGTCGCGCTGCTGTTCTTTTTGCTGATCCCCGAAACCCGGCCGGCAGAGCTGGAGAAGCAGTCGCAGACCAGTCTCGTGCAGACGTTTATCGGCTATATTCAGGTGATGCGCGATGCTGCCTATATGGCCTTTCTGGTTGCCGGGATTTTGATGGGGCTGGTATACCAGCAAATGTACAACTCGCTTTCCGTTTACCTGCGCGACGTGCACGGGGTCGACCCGCAGGGCTACGGCTTTTTGCTCACAACCAGCGCGATCGTTGTGATCCTGTTCCAGTTCACCGTCACGCGGATCATTAAGCGCCGGCCCCCGTTCATCATGATGGCACTCGGGACAGTGTTCTATATGGTCGGCTTTGGCATGTTTGGATTTGTGGCCGCATATGCGCTCTTCGCACTGGCCATCGTCGTGATCACGATTGGCGAGATGATTATCATGCCCACCTCACAGGCTCTGGCAGCCGGCTTTGCGCCTGCAGAAATGCGCGGGCGCTATATGGCGGTTTACAGCCTGATCTGGATGATCCCTTCGACGGTGGGGCCGGCTGCGGCTGGCATTATTCTCGACAATTTCAACCCCAACCTGCTGTGGTATATTGGCGCAGCGCTGTGTGCCGCTGCTGCGCTGGGCTTCTATGCTCTGCATGTGCACGTGGGGAGCCAGAAGCGCTTCGATCCTGCTGCCGAGGAACCGGAACCACTGCCCGCATAATGCAAAGAGCGCCTGCGTGTACCGATCACGCAGGCGCTCTGTAATTTCCAGTACTGAGGGGGATCAGGATCGCTGCTGCCCGTAGGTTTTAAACTTCTCAACGATCACGGTCATTTCGTCGTCGGGGAGCACAACTGGTTCGCCGATGCACTTCGCCTGGTAGTACAGGCGGGCTACCAGTTCAATCTCTTCGGCCACCGTAAATGCGGAAGCGATCGTGGGCCCCACGGTGACCAGGCCGTGATTGGCCATCAGGCAGGCGTTATAGCCTCCGATCGAACGCACAATGTTATCGGATAATTCCTGGGTTCCGAAAGTGGCGTAAGGGGCCAGAGGAACCTTGTTTCCACTGTAACCAACCAGGTAGTGCACCGCGGGCAGCTCCCAATTCAAGCAGGCGATGGTTGTGGCGTAGACCTGGTGAGTATGGATCACCGCGTTCACATCCGGGCGGTTTTTGTACAGCGCCAGATGAAAGCGGAATTCGCTGGAGGGTTTAAGGTTTCCTTCCACCACCTCTCCATCCATGGTCATGATCACGATATCTTCCGGAGTCATCTCGAAATAATCCACCCCGGAAGGTTTAATCGCCACCAGTCCCTCACTGCGGTTATAAATGCTCAGATTGCCTCCAGATCCGGTCGTTAATTGGGAGGTGATCAGTTTCTTTCCATAATCCACCAGTGCCTGCCGTTCATTGCTCAACAGCATGTGTGCCTCCAGAATTTCAGGTTGGTTTTGGTTTGTGTTTGCGCCTTATTGTACAATAGCAGCCTGGTAAACCCATAAAAAAAGAACGAGCTCTCATGGGGAAAGCTCGTTCAACTGAAATGGCTGCAGGTTTTGTCTACATCACCGGTTCCGGGATCATGCCTTCGAGAATGATCTCAAGCGCCATAGTATGGCTGCAGCGTCCCCGGGATTGAAAGAAATCACAATCACACTGCCATCTGTTGTCGTTGTAATGAACGGTGTGAGGGTTATTATCCCCGTCAAAGGTTACGGTAAGTGATTCGATCGAAATCCGGTCCCTTTCCTCAGCGTACCGTTTCGCTTTTTCGATTTTCCCAATCATTCCGTAGTCCATACGTGGTGATCTCCTTTCAAAAGTTTTTAACAAAAAAGGCACGCGCGGCGCGTGCCTTCAGGGTCCCCAGTTTCGCTTGAATTTTGAGCTTAACACTCGCATAAGAGATCATCTCCTGTTATGAGTATAAGCGTTCTGGTCAGGAAAGTCAATCGGCTAAACCGATGATTCTGCAAACATTAACCTTATGCTGATGTTTGCAGGTGACCGCAGCAGCGGGTCAGCTTCTGTGCTCATAGCGCTTGCGGCTGCCGTTATCGATAAAGAGAATGCTGAGGAGAAAGCTGACAATGCTGACGACCAGTGCTCCGAGAAACGCGGCCCAAAAACTTTCGATCTGCAGCCCCCATCCGAAGCGGGCGCCGATTACACCGGTCAGGTAAAACATCAGCGTATTGATCAGCAGCGTCCCCAGACCCAATGTGAGGATGATGAGCGGGCATGTCAGGAAAACCAGCAGAGGGCGCAGCACGGCGTTCAGCAGGCCAAGAACCAGAGCCAGCAGGAAAATTGCGACCCATTGATCCTGCAGAGTGCTCTGCAGTTCAATTCCTGGTACCAGTTGAACGGCGGCGTAGATTGCGACGGCATTAATAATCCAGCGCAGTAAGAGTCTCATTTGCAGGTTCTCCTTTCATAAAGCAATACGCTGGAGCAGACAAAAAGTCGCGAAGAGGATCCGGAATCCTTTACCGTGCATCCCGGTGAGAAGCAAGCCGGTCTGCCAGGCGTGTAGGCTCTGGCAGACGGTAGCCGCGCCCGCAGGCCAGGACAAGGTCCACTGCAGAAACCAGATCGACCAGGTTGCCGGTGCTGATGTAAACAGGCTTTACCCTGGTTTTCGTGCGCAGTGCCGCGCCGATCACTTCGTCTTTGTAGGTGAGCGCTGCCACCGAACCTCGTTCCTCAGCCAGAGGTGCGTGTTTTCCCGTCAGGATTGACTTGGCGCACCCGATAGTTGGATGCTCCAGCAGGACACCAATATGGCTGGCGATCCCAAAGCGGCGGGGATGCGCGATGCCCTGCCCATCCAGGATAAGGACATCCGGCAGAGCCTGCAGTTTTTCCAGAACAGCCAGGATTGCCGGGGCTTCGCGGAACGAAAGCAGGCCAGGAATGTAGGGGAAGGTGACCGGCACCTCGGCGATCGCTTCTTCGATTACTTCGAGATCGGGATACGAAAGAACGACCGCAGCCGCCCTGGCCCGGCCTTCAGGAAAACCGGTATCCAATCCGCCCACGGTGCGAACCGCGGAGAGGTCCAGATGGCGGCTCTTCACATAGGTACGCAGTTCCTGCTGCAGTTCGATTGCTTCGTCGGGGGAGAGGTTCCAGGCGTGTTCGCGGGCCAGTTTTAATGGGCTCATGTTACCCGGAGTTCAGGTCTTTCTTCATCCAGATGAGCGTCTGGTGATCATAGAAGCCGGCCTGACGGATCGCATCAACGGCGTGTCCGGCGGGGTAGTCCAGCGCCAGCGGGCGGAGTGAAGGACGGTTCAGGCGGGCATGTACCAGCAGGGCATATGCGGCATCCGACTCGGTTTCTGGCGGAGCTGCTATCCAGATGGGATCGGCGTAGTTGTTCGATGGCTGCCATGCAGATACACCCAGCAGCCGGTTGTGACGAAAGGCCGATCGCTGCCAGGTCGTCATGCCGTTGAGAAAGCGGGAAATGGTTCCCAGAATGCCCGGCTGCAGCAGCCTGAAGTTGATCGGCAGATGCCAGGTCACCTCAGGCGGATAATTACGGCGCAGCCACTCGCGCTGCAGCTCCCAGTGATTGGCGCTGCGCTGGGTGATGCGGATATCGTCCGGCAGGGAGCTGTCCGGTAGAGAGGCAGGGCTGTACCAGGTGGTTCTGCGCGCCTGCTCAACGAACCCCAGCGAGGTGTACAGCTGGACGGCCGGCTGGTTCTGGTCGCGCACATGCAGCCATACGGCAGATGCCCCGCGCTTGCGTGCATGTTCGATTCCCTGCAGGGTCAGTTTACGTGCGATGCCCTGCTGCCGGTAGGCTGGATGAACGGCCACGTTCGCAATCAGGTAATAGCGGTTGGGTATGATGCTGTAAGGGATGACGCTGACATTCCCCACGATCTGCCCGTCTGCCTCCCAGACATAGCCGGACAGAGGAATACCCGACATTTCAGATGCACGGGATGCCCACTGTAAAAAGCTGGAGTTCTGGGCGGCAGAACGCATCTGCTCCAGGTAGCGTTCGCCATCGGGGTCAAGGGTGTCGGCAAAGCAGATTTCCACCAGGTCTGCTACCGGCTTCAGATCCCGGCGGACATCAAATGATCTCAGTCCAGGACCAGAACGTGAGATGAAAAAGCCGGAGGTCGTTGACATGAAACAGGTAAACCTTTATGAATCCGATCGAAACCAGGTCCCATCGATTCTTACATAAATTTTACCGCAGTCGCCAGAAGCCGGGGCTGCAAAACCTGAAAAAGTGCTCCCCACCTTGCGCCGCTGGCTTATCCGATATACAATACTCGAAACAAGTGTTCTGTCAACGAGGATCGCCCATGGCCCTGGATTTCCTGCAAGTTCGCGAGAAAGTAAAAGCCATAGGGGAAAACGCCGCGTTACGAGAGCGCCAGCGGCAAAACCTGCGCGAGGAGGCCCGCCGGCTGCTGGACGACAACGCTCAGGAAGTGGAGCGGCTGCGGGAAAAAATTGAACTCGCCGCCCGCAGCTACGACCCAACACTGCGCTGTGCCCTCCCGGTCCAAGAACCGCTCAATGCCGCAGTACCTCTCCCCGAACTGCCCCCGATCGCAACGATCATCGCGGCCGATGGCTCGCAAATCAACCCCGATCGCAACGCCCCGGTTGACTACTGCCTGATTAATGTTGGCGCAATCCAGATGGTGCATGGCCTGCCCGACCCTCCGGCGATCACTCTGAAAAGCGATCTCTTTTATGATGAGGAAATGTTTACGGATGCCGGAACGATTACGGAGGGGATGCTGGCGCTGATGCGCGACCTGAGGGAGCGCACCATGCTCGCTGAGCTGGCCGAGCAAGCCCGGCCGCCGGTGATCACGTTTACAGACGGGCCGATGGAGCTCTGGGGCGCCAAGGATGGCGATATGGCCGGCGGGTTTCAGAAAAGCCTGGAAGAATATCAGACCGCGCTGGAGCGCCTGTGCGAAATGCATGTGGTCACCGCCGGATATGTGGATAAGCCCGCCGCCAACCTGGTTGTGCGCATGCTCGAAATTGGCTGCAAGCTGACGGAGGACGAGCTGGTGGATGTGAAGCACCGCTTTCCTCTGCGCGGAGTCACCGATTACGATCTGTACAGGAACGTGCTGAAATCGGGCGAGCGATCTGCAGTTTTTGCCATTCAATCGAAGTCCGCAGGCAATTACCGGGGTTCACTGGCGCTGCACTTTTTCTACCTGAATGTCGGCCGGCCGGGACATCCCTGGCTGGCCCGCGTTGAGATCCCCCGCTGGGTGGCGGATAACCCTCTCATGCTCGAGTATCTTCACGCTGCACTGGTTCACCAGACCCGGATTATGGGCAGCCGGCCCTATCCTTATATCCTGCACCGTGCACACGAAGCGGCTGTCGTTTCATTTGAGGACAAAGAACAGGTCAACCAGATGATCGCCATGGAACTCCGCCGGCGAGGGGTCCCGGTGGGCGAACAGTCCCAAAAACAGGCGGTAAAAGAACTGCAGGGCCGCACCAGTTTTTCAATTTAACCGTTCAAGCTGAGTAAGGAGTGCTATGACTGCCATCGAAATCGGACGTTTACTGCGCGCTGGAACGGCAGGGTTTGTCGTGGGCTGCCGTGTAAACCAGCTCGACTCTCCTTCCTTTGGCGCCCTGGCAAGTGTCCCGCTGGGGGATGGGTATAAGATTTACGGCTTGATCTACGACATTCGCATTGATGATGATGGACTGGTGCGCCAGCTGGTGACAGCTGACGGCGTGGATGAAAGTGTGATCGCTGATAACCGCATCAACCGCAATGTTCCGGTGGAAATCAGCCTGCTGACCATCGGATACCAGCAGGGAGGGCGCATTTATCACCTGCTGCCGCCGCGCCCACCGTTAAGCCTGGATGTAATCTACCTTTGCCAGCAGGACGAGTTGTGCCAGTTTACTGCTGCTGGCCGCTTCGGCTATTTTCGCCACATCCTGCGCGCCAGAGACCTGCCGGTTGGCGAGTTGATTGCTGCACATATTCGCCAGGCCCACCAGGCTCACTGCGCTGCCGGTAAAAAGGACTGGATCAGCTCAGCCACGCAGGAGATCATCACGCTGCTGCGAGATGACTACGTCACCCTGATGGCTGTTATGGGCGCTCTGGGCGATGCTGTCGTAGACCTGTAACCGCTGGTTCCGATTAACTGAAGAGGGTTCTGAATGTTTGATACCAACAATTCCTCCACACAACCGACCCGGACCGTCATTGGCTACATCGTTGGCGGCGGCCTGAAGGAAAGCTTTCGCGTGCGCCTCACCGTTCCTGCATCCGAAGTCCAGGAAGGTGCATTTGTTGTGATTGAGAGCGGGAACTGGATCTTTTACGGGCTTGTTACCGATCTGCAGCTGGGGTCGACCGATCCACGTTTCGCAGACGAGCAGTCTGAGGACCGTTTGCCGCCGGAATTCTCCAAACTGCTGCACGGGCAAACCCTCTTCACCAATCTGGAGGTCCTGCCGGCGTTGATGCTCGAGCGGGGGCCCGACCCGGGGTCTCCGGAATATGAACAATGGCGTACGGAAATCGACCTTAAACTGCGCAGCGAGCCGCGACCGCTGCCGGTGAAAACGGTGCCGCCGCATCATGCCCCGGTGCGCCTGGCCAGCCCGGGAGACATTTCTGAGATCTTTGGCAGCGCCGATAGTGAAAGCAATTTTGTGATCGGCTACACCCGCGAGCAGGGGCATCCCGTCTGCCTGGACCTGGAAAAGTTTGTGCAGCGCTCATCCGGCGTGTTCGGCGCAACCGGCACCGGGAAGTCTTTCCTTACACGCATCATCCTGGCCGGGCTGATGCAGTACAACCGGGCTTCCGTCCTGGTGTTCGATATGCACAATGAGTACGGCTTTGACGATACGGCTTCCGACACGGGTCAGCGTGTTGTGGGCCTGCGCACCCGCTTCCCCGGCCGCCTGCGGGTGGTTGGACTGGGTAAGGGCGCTCTGATCCGCGGCCAGGCTCCGGACTTTAACCTGGAGATCGCTGAGAAGGATATTCAGCCTGAAGATATCGAAATGCTGACCCGCGAGTTGAACCTGAAGGAGACCACTCCAACCACCCTGGAGGCGCTGGTTTCATCCTTCAGGCGAGACGGCTGGTTCACGGCCTTTAAGAAAATGAAAAACGGGGCTGTCATTGAGGATGAAAGCGGCAAGCGTATTCCGGCGCCAGACAGTGTGGCTGCATGGGCCAGCCAGGCGGGGGTAAACCAGATGGCGGCTGAAGGGCTGCACTCGAAACTGGGCCGTGTTTTCCGCCTGCCTTACCTGGTCGAGCAGCCGGCCTCTGACTCGATCAGCGAGATCATCCACACCCTGGAAGCCGGCAACCATGTCGTCCTTTCGTTTGGCCAGCACGAGTCGGATCTGGACTACCTGCTGGTCACAAACCTGCTTACCCGCCGCATCCGGCAGGCCTGGGAAGAACGCACGAACGAATTTCGCACCACAGGAAAAGGGGAACCCAGGCCGCTGGTGATCGTCGTTGAAGAAGCGCACAAGCTGCTGAACCGTGAGATGGCCGCGCAGACCACCTTCAGCACCATTGCACGCGAACTGCGCAAGTATTACGTCACGCTGCTGATCGTCGACCAGCGGCCATCGCAGATTTATGACGAGGTCATGTCGCAGCTCGGCACGCGCATTTCCGGCTGGCTGGGGGATGATGAAGATATCCGGGCTGTCCTTTCCGGCCTGGCCGGGAGGGATGCGCTGCGCGGAATGCTGGCCAGGCTGCAGCCGAAAGAAGAGGTCCTGCTGTTAGGCTGGGGCGTGCCGATGCCCATTCCGGTTCGATCCCGGCGTTATGATGACCGCTTCTGGGAAGAACTGCAGGGCAAATCCTCATCCCGCCGTCCAACCGGCGATATCCTTAAAGAGCTGGGCTTCTAATTTGCTTCATGATTCAGGAATATTTTTGCTCCCTCCTCTCCGCACAGGCTCAGGAATCATTACATGCCACAGCGTCTCACGGAGAGGTCTGGTTTCTACTGGAGAATCACGGGATCTGGGAAGGCAAAGCCTTCGAACAGAGTGACATCCCCGGAGCCCTCAAAAATCATCTCTCTGCCGTTGTCAGGGCAACTCCCGGATCCAGGGTCTTAATGATTAAGAGCGGGCACGGCCGCATGGCCTCCGGGATATCATTTTTCATTGTCCACTCCCGTGAAACCAGCTCCGCGATTTACGAGTTTACTGTCCAGCGCTACGAGGAGATCCTCGATCTGGACATTCAGGCTGTTCTCGATGACAGCGAGCTGTATCGTCCAAGTCTCCGGAAAGAACCGCTATATTTAATTTGCACCAACGGCAAACGTGATCCCTGCTGCGCAAAGTTTGGCATGCCGGTTTACGCGGCGATGCTCGCTCAGGTTGGCAGCCAGGTCTGGCAGAGCTCACATGTGGGCGGGCACCGCTTCGCAGCCAATCTGGTCTGCTTTCCACACGGCCTGTATTTTGGCCGCCTGACTCCGGGGAATGTGAAGCAGGTGTTGGACCGCTACCAGCAGGGAAAAATTCATCTCGAGTTTTACCGCGGCCGCGCCTGTTATCCGGAGGAGGTGCAGGCTGCGGAGTATCACCTGCGCAGAGAAACTGGTGAGCTGGGGCTGGAGGCTTTTACGTTTCAGGATTTTGAACAGCAGGGCGAAGATACCTGGCTGGTGCGCTTCCGAGAGGCTGCTTCTGGCCGGCAGCACCAGCTCCACATCCAGCGCGAGCTTTCGAATCTGGAGCTGCCGCAGAGCTGTCTGAAGGCGGAGACCTCTCCGCTGGTGACCTATCACCTGCTGCAGCATTCTTCAACCTGATCCAATCACCGTATAAAGGAAGGGAGGTAATGAGCGGTGAGCCTGTATCTGATCGTGGCGACCGACCACGGACTGGTTGTGTGTGAAGCGGATGGAGCGCACTGGCGCCCGGTGCACAGAGGGCTGGAAAGAAATCCCCTGACGAGTGTTATCGCACGCGAAGGCGTGATCCTCGCAGGGTCACGTCAGGGGATCTTCCGTTCCGACGATCTGGGTCAGAACTGGGTACCTGCCAGTGATGGGTTGAGCATTTCACATGTGCGCTGGCTGGCCTACCATCCGGAGATCTCCGATTTTGAGCTGGCAGGTACAGAGCCGGCGGCGATCTTTGTCTCTCGAGATGGGAGCGGACACTGGAGAAGCTGTGAAGAGGTCGAGCAGATGCGTGAGCAGTACGGCTGGCGGCTGCCCTATTCTCCTGAGGCCGGCTGCGTGCGCGGTTTTGCCGTTCAGAGCAGCCGGGCATATGCCGCGGTAGAAGATGGCTGTGTGCTGATTTCGGATGACGGCGGCGAACACTGGCGGCTGGCTGAAGGCAGCCGCGGCCATCTCGATCACCGTCCGGCGTCCGGCTTTATTCATTCCGATGTGCATTCGATCACCGTCCACCCGTCCTCCAGTGACCTGGTTTACGCGCCGACTGGCGGCGGCTTTTACGTCTCACAGGATGGTGCGAAAACCTGGGAACTGTTGTATTCCTGCTATGTGCGCGCGGTGTGGATCGATCCTGACGATGCACAGCACATGATTCTGGGGCCAGCGGACGGTGTGGACTGGAACGGCCGCATCGAAGAAACCCGTGATGGCGGCCGCACCTGGCAGCATGCTGCGCGCGGCCTTACTGCTCCCTGGCGTAATCATATGGTCGAACGCTTTACGCAGGTGGGAGAGCGCCTGCTGGCTGTGCTTTCAAACGGAGAATTGATCGAAACCGCTCTGGAAGAGCTGAATTGGGAACCCGTTTTGAATGATCTGCACGGGGTGAACGCGGTGACGACCCTGGAGGTCTGATCAGCACAGGTTTTTATGAGCGTACGGAATCCATCGAAAACCGGGATAGGAGCGGCGTGTTTTTGCGCTTAACGATATGAAGCTGGCAACACTGTGTTATGTGCGCAGAGATGGACATACCCTGATGGTGCACCGCAACAAAAAGGCAAAGGACATGCACCAGGGGAAGTGGAACGGCCTTGGAGGGAAGCTCGAGCCCGGAGAAACGCCGGAGGAATGCGCCCTGCGAGAAATCCGGGAAGAATCGGGTCTGGAAGTTCACTCGCTGTTGTGGAAGGGTTTAATCACTTTTCCAGGATTCTCCGACGAGGAAGACTGGTACACCTTCATCTACACAGCGGAAGCGCGGGCAGGGGAGCTAATCGACTCTCCAGAAGGCACACTGCGGTGGATCCCCGATTCCGAACTGCTGCAGCTCAATCTATGGGAAGGCGACCGGATTTTTATCCCCTGGATTTCACAGCCGGGCTTTTTCTCCGCCAAGTTCATTTACCGGGGTGGAAAGCTGGTCGAGCATCATGTCATTCACTATCCGTGATCCCGCAGCAGCTGTGCTGATGCATCATTATTGAAGGGCAGCAGGGCCGGAGTGTTCACTCCGGCCCTGCTGCCTCATCTCCCCTATCCATCGATCAAAAATGGGATTACTGCCCGTACTGCTGAAATATGCCCAGGACTTTATCGGCATAATAATATCCGACGTTCATGGGGCCATAAGCCTTCAGTGCATCCCGGTAATTTCCATATTTGCTGATCAGGCGCGCCAGCATCTCTGTTCCGTAGCGCACATTAAACTCCGGATCCTTCAGGCTTTCGGTGGTCGGCCGGTCGCTGAAACAGGGACCGTTGATGCACATAAATGAAGCTGCAAGGCCGTCCCGGGGCATTACCTGCATCAGTCCGACCGCACCGCTCTTTGAATAAGCAGCCGGATTTCCGCCGCTTTCCTGCCAGATCAGGGCAGCGACAAGATCGGGCGGCAGGTTCCTCTCCTTTGCGTAATACGATATCAGGTTGCACCACTGCAGGATGCTCTCAGGGAACTTTGGGCTGACCTCGCATACGTCTGGAATTGCAGCTTCGACTGAGACGGCATTCTGCCCGGAGTCAGACGCCTGCACGGCAGCTGCGGTTTGCGTTGCCTCCGCTTCTGTAACTGGTGGGGCGGGAGTGCCATTATCAGCCGCTCGAACAGACTGGGGGTAATTGATTCCGGATGCGACCAGGTACAGGAAACCGGAAAGGAGCAGCGCTCCCAGGATCGTCCCCTGAATGACCAGACGGGGGCCTAATTGCATAACATCCTCCAGTGAAAGAAAATGCTTTTATTGATTTTTGTGGTAGAATAGAACAGTTGTTCTAGGTCATTGGGTGCGGTATATCAAGAAGCTGCCTTTCGTCAACAAATGATTGCCTCTTGACAAACTAGAACAAGTGTTCTATATTATACATACAACTCATTGCAATGTCAATCGCGCAATCACTCAGGTACCTGCAGATTAATCTTCGATCAGCTCATTCACTATCCCCTACAGGAGGTCAGCCATGAATTCAGGCGGTATTCAGGGCACAGATTTTCGAACAACCTTTCACCACTTCCGCTTGCAGCGCGGGCTGGCGTTCGGCATTATTATCATTGCCGCGCTGCTCGCTTTTGAGATCTTTAACTTCAGCACCACAGACTACGCTTTGTCCGACCTGCTGGGCGACCTTAGCTTTTTGGGAGTGCGCTGGGCGACCATTCTGGCCATCGCGTTCTGTGGCATCGACTTCGCCGGGATCGCCCGTCTTTTCACCCCTGAAGAGGGGGCGGATGAGCCGGCTGAGGTGTGGTATTTGTTTGGCGCCTGGCTGCTGGCCGCAACGATGAACGCCATGCTCACCTGGTGGGGGGTGTCAACGGCAATCGTCAATCACCAGGCGCTGGGCAGCGCGGTGATTGAGCGCGAGACTTTGCTGCGTGTGGTTCCGATTTTCGTCGCCGTTCTGGTCTGGCTCATCCGCGTCCTCATTATCGGCACCTTCTCGGTTGCCGGTGAGCGCCTGTTCTCGCAGGCCAACCAGCGTATGCCGTTTCCAGTTCGTTCTTACCGTGTCCCGGCTGCACCGATGCCTGCTCCGCCGACTCCCGTTCGCTCGCTGGGCAGCAGCAGCAGCCGGATGCCAGCCCCCCGGGCAGCGGCTTCCACTCGCAGCATTACACCGGCTCCCAAGCCTACTCGCTCTGCGCACCAGGTTCCGCAGGAGACGAGCGACACCCGCCAGGAGCAGCCCAGCTATCACCGGCCTGAGCCGACCTACCATCCGCTTTCGGCCAGCCCCGCATCTCCACGGACGCAGGTCTCCAACCCCGGGTCGGGTTATTCCCGTTCGCTGAACGCTGGCGGCATGCGGCGCAGATAAGATGCTGCAGATACTGCACGAATGTTGAAAGAACAAATATCCCCTGCAGCGGGGCCGGGGATATTTGTTCTCAATTGGGTTAATTTTTAGCTTTTTATAGTCTTGGATTATTGAATGTCCTGCTGCGCTTCTTCTCGGCAGGAACCTTTTGCCAGCGGCAGCCAGATACAGAAGGTCGTACCATGAGGATCTCTGTTGGTCACTTCGATCTGCCCGCCGTGATTTCGAACGATCCAGTAGGCGATTGAAAGGCCCAGACCGAAACCCTTGCCGTCTTTTGAGCGGGTGCGCGATTTTTCGCCGCGGTAAAAGCGTTCGAAAATATGCGGCAGATCCTCCGCCGGTATGCCCGGCCCGGTATCCGAAATGGTCAGCCGCGCTCGCTCGTCCACTTTCCCCAATCCCACAGTGACCTCGCCTCCGGGCGGGGTATACTGGATGGCGTTTCCGATCAGATTGACAAGCACCTGCTTTAAACGATCTGCATCGCCGCAGACCAGCACCTGATCGATTGTCTCCAATTTTAACTGCAGGCGGTCACGGGCCAGAACGCTCATCTGCTGCATGGCTTCCAGCAGTAGAGTGTCGAGCTCGATGGTTTCCCGGGCAAGCGGCAGCCGCCCGGATTCCGCCTGGGCAAGCAGGAGCAGGTCTCCGACCAGGCGGGTCAGCCGGCTGACCTCGTTGTCGATGCTGTCCAGCGACTCATCATCGGTGCAGTTCATGCGCCGCATCAGATCGACGTTGCCCTTGATAACCGTGAGCGGCGTGCGCAGTTCGTGGCCCACATCGGCCAGGAAGCGCCGCTGGGTATTGAAGAGTTTTTCCAGCCTGCTGAGCGTCTGGTTGAATGCGTGGATGAGCTGTCCCACTTCATCCGTCTGCGGTCCCTGGTAAGGGATGCGGCGGGAGAGATCGTCAGCGCGTGTAATCTGCAGGGCTGTTTGTGTAACCGTCTCCAGTGGTGAGAGCGCCTGCTGCGTGCTGATCCAGGCAACCAGACCGGCCACCGCCATCGAAATGATCGCCCCTCCAAAGAGGACGCGCAGCAAGATTGTCTGGATGATATCCAGGCTGGTCAGGCTGGTGCCGACCTGAATAACGCCTGTGATGCGGTTGCTGGCAACAATGGGGACGGTGAGCACCTGCAGGTGGACTCCGGAGACCGTGACATCGCGCAAGACATTGTCAACAGCCCCCATACTGACCGCATCCAGTGGACGGTTCAGGCCGCGCACATTATCGGAAAAGGCCAGAAGCTGGTGATCGCGGGTCCAGACCTGCACGTACACATCGGCAAAGAGGTTAATGTCAGCCAGGGAGACCTCCAGGTCTCCCTGTTGATTTACGCGTGCCTGGTCGATCACCTGGGCGGCGACATTTCCCAGTGTATAGTTGATTTGATTCGTGAGGATGACGCTAACGGTTACATAAACTGCTGTACCGAATAGCAGGAGAATCCCCCCGACGATAAAAGTGTATAAAAAGGCGAGCCGCGCTCGAAGGGTCATAATTCAGATAACACTGCCGTTTTGCAGGGGAGCGAGCGCAGGAAGAAGGGGGATGAGAATAACCAGCCAGATCCACGTGACCGGAAAAATGCTAAGACTCCTCTCGAAGCACGTATCCCATGCCGCGCACTGTATGGATCAGGCGCGATTCACCCTCGGCCTCCAGTTTCTGGCGCAGGTAGCGAATGTACACCTCGATGATGTTGCTCTCGCCTCCAAAGTCATACCCCCAGACGCGATCGAAGATCATATCGCGGGTGAGCACCTGGCGCGGATGGCGCAGGAAGAGTTCCAGCAGTTCGTACTCTTTAGCGGTCAGGGAGATCACGCGGTCGCCCCGGGCAGCCTGGCGGGTACCGGTATCGAGAGAGAGGTCTGCAAAGCGGAGCACCTGCGGCCGGCTGGGCTGAGCACGCCGCAGCAGGGCGCGAATACGAGCGAGAAGCTCATCCAGGTTGAAAGGCTTGACCATGTAATCATCGGCCCCCATATCAAGCCCCTGGATGCGGTCGCTGACAGTGTCTTTGGCGGTCAGGATCAGAATCGGCACCGGCCCCCCGGCTCGCAGCCGCCGGCACACTTCCAGCCCGTCAATGCCCGGGAGCATCAGGTCGAGCACCACAAGATCGGGCGGGTT
>Ga0134098_1000549_pt1 | contig 37874 bp, 38 predicted proteins | sample 9_3taG_FD_94456 | JGI IMG/M metagenome (GOLD analysis project Ga0134098, IMG submission 94456) | Switchgrass degrading microbial communities from high solid loading bioreactors in New Hampshire, USA - 9_31_10_142_A3 metaG | ecosystem: Engineered > Bioreactor > Semi-continuous > Anaerobic >... | reverse complement strand
CTATGGCCAAACTTACGTCGACGAAGGAGTTTACACTGGCACCGGTGGCATTATTACATAAATGAGACACAGGGGGTTAAAGTAGAAATCAATTTACACCACTTGACAAGACACTATCAAAAAAATGATAGACATTAGTTGTAAAATAAAACTTGTTACTGCTAACCTAAAATAGAAATATGATTAACTTATCATATTACAAGTTTTCATTTGTTTTTCTTGCCCATCTTCTTATCGTTTCAACAGAATGATTTCTGCATGTGAACATTTCAAGACTCCTCTTTTAGTCTGTCTGGAAAAAATCCGGGTTTCTAAAAAATTCAATTTAAGAATTCTGGAACAGTTCAATTATTGTAACTACTTTCAACTAGACATAAAATAAAGCGCAGATTATACTGCTGTATGGTAGAATTAACAAATTTTTAATGAGGCAATTATATATACATAACAAGCTTCAGCTGATTGAGCAATTTGATATGTAAGAAATCCATGTAGTTTTCCAGTAAGATTAAGTGTAATAAGAGGAGGATTAATCACTTTGGATATTAAAAAAACACCACAAATAAATGGTAAAGTATTGGAGCGGACTTCAGCATTTCTAAATGCAAAAAAACAAATTAAAAAAAGCTTGGAATTATATTTGATTTTTTTGCTTCCTTTTCTATGGTTTATTATATTCCGATACGGGCCGATGTATGGCTTACAGATTGCATTTAGGGATTACAGGGCCGTAGATGGGATTTGGGGAAGTCGATGGATAGGATTAGCCAATTTCATAAAATTCTTTAATAGTTATGAATTTAAAAGGGTAGTTACAAACACCTTGGGAATTGCAATATATAACTTAATAGCAAGTTTTCCGATGCCGATAATGCTGGCAATCGCACTTAATGTTTCATATAGGAATAAATTTAAGAAAGTCACTCAATATGTAACTTATATGCCTTATTTCATATCTACTGTCGTTATGGTTGGCATTATACTTCGGTTCCTTAACCCCAGGATCGGCGTTGTAAATAAGCTAATAACAGCATTGGGGGGTGAGGCTGTAGACTTCATGGCAGTTCCTGAATATTTTAAGTCAATTTATGTATGGTCCGGTGTTTGGCAGTATACTGGGTGGAACAGTATTATATATTTGGCAGCATTAGCAAGTGTATCTCCGGAATTACATGAAGCTGCAATGATAGATGGTGCAAGCAGATTTAAACGAGTTATCTATATAGACTTGCCTGGTATAATGCCTACAGCAGTTATACTTCTTATTCTTAATTGCGGCCATTTGATGAATGTCGGATTTGAGAAGGTATTCCTTATGCAGAATCCTTTAAATCTTCGCACCTCACAAGTAATAGCTACTTATGAATATTCAGTTGGTCTTAAGTCTGCAGCTGCCAATTTTTCATATGCTACAGCCATAGGTTTCTTTAACTCTGTTATTAACTTAATACTTATTGTTATTGTTAACAAAATAGCAAAGAAGTATACGGAAATAAGCTTATGGTAAATTTGTTAATTGCATAATTTTTCAGAATTTTGGAGTGGTGATTTTGAAAAAGATTAAAAGAAATAGAAGGACAGGCATCAATGCTGCTCAAATAAAGGGAGAACGTCTTTTTTATACGCTTAATGATTTATTCTTGCTGTTTTTTCTTCTGATAGTTGCGTACCCTATAATTTACGTTTTTAGTGCTTCATTCAGCTCACCTTCAGCAGTTATATCCGGTAAAGTTGTATTGTTTCCTGTAGATTTCTCATTGGAAGGTTATAAAGCTGTATTCGAAAATGGTGATATTGTATTGGGGTATGCTAACACGATATTCTATACAGTTGCTGGTACAATTATAAACATATTTCTTACGATCATATGTGCATATCCGCTGTCCCGAAAAGAAATGTATGGGCGTGATATATTCATGTTCATTATATCATTTACAATGATATTCAGTGGTGGGCTAATTCCAACATATATACTTGTACAAAATTTAGGCCTTATCAATACCAGATGGGCAATGTTATTGCCAAATGCTATAGGAGCTTATAATGTAATTATTGCAAGAACGTACTTTCAGACCACTATCACGGATGATCTGTTCGAAGTAGCACAGCTGAACGGGTGCAGTCACATAAGATTTTTATGGAGCATTGTGTTACCCCTATCAAAAGCTGTTACAGCAGTACTGGTTTTGTTTTATGCAGTAGGCCACTGGAACCAGTATTTTAATGCATTTATATATTTAAGTGACAGAAAATTATTTCCCCTTCAAATAATACTAAGAGAAATTCTTGTTATGAACCAAATTGATTCAAGTATGGTAACTGATCCGGTTTTGATGGCACGAAAGCAAGGCCTTGCTGATTTATTAAAATATTCTTTGATTATAGTAGCAAGTGTACCGGTATGGATTGCATATCCTTTTGTTCAAAAACACTTTGTAAAGGGTGTTATGATTGGAGCTGTAAAGGGATAACGCATCTGAGCAACATTATTGTTATATATTGTTATATTTAGATGATTGTTATTACTGCAACTCTAGAAACAAGAAGAATATGTTTGTTGCAGTTAATATCATAAAAAATAATTAAAAGGAGAGTGGGAATTAATGAAAAAATTCTTACTGGTAGTTTTAGCATTAGTCATGGTTCTTTCTTTGGGACTTGCTGGCTGTAATTCTTATGATAATAACAACGATGTTGTCAAAGAGAGCCCCGGCACATCAGATGATTCTGGTAAATCCGGCAATGGGGACTATAAAGTATCCGAGCCTGGAGTTTTACCAATAGTAGATGAAATTGTCGAGTTGGAAATAATGATGCCTTATCATCCATATGTAACCGACTATGAAGATAATAAGTTTACCAAACATCTAGAAGAGCAAACTAATGTACGTGTTAAATTTAACCTGCTGCCCCAAGATGAAGCTACTGATAAGCTTAATTTGCTGTTAAACAGTGATGCTAAATTACCCGATGTAATTATGGCTATGCAGCTGGATAACGCAAGTACAGTTATGTTTGGGACACAAGGCCTTTTTATACCACTAAATGATCTGATCGAAAAGCATGGTTATAATATCAAGCAATTGCTTGATACCTATCCTACAATATTACCACAGATAACTGCACCTGATGGAAACATATATGCACTTCCGGATTGGGATGTATGTTATAACTGTAATTACGGAAAAAGATTCTGGATTAACAAAACATTTATGGATGCACTTGGTATAGATAAGGTGCCTGAAACAACGGATGAACTGTACGAATATTTGAAAGCTGTTAAGAATGGCGATCCCAATGGAAATGGTAAACAGGATGAGATTCCATTGGTTGGTGCAACTACTGGATGGCATCAAAATATTGATGGCTATTTAATGAATGCTTTTATATATAATGACAGTGACAGATATGTCATCACAGACGAGAGCGGCATAATAGATTTTGCTGCCAACAAACCTGAATGGAGACAAGGCATTGAATATCTAAGAAAACTTTGTGCTGAAGGACTTCTTGATCCTATGACGTTTACACTTGATAAAGATGGTCTTAGAGCTCTTGTAGAATTAGAAGATGCAATGATAGTTGGTGCAGTTCCTTCAGGTGGTAACCATGAATTCGCAAATGCAACCGGTGAACGCAGAAAGAATTATATATGTATTCCTCCTTTAAAAGGCCCAAATGGTTTAAGGGTAGCTTGGTGGAATAAGTATGCCGGAGTTATACCAGGGCAGTTTATAATTACAAGGGATTGTAAAATCCCAGAAATAGCATTGAAATGGGCTGACAACTGCTATACTGAGGAGAATTCTAATTTCGATCGTTACGGTGAAGAAGGTGTAGACTGGATACGTCCACCGGAGGGTACCGAAGCTGTTAATGGAGGACAGGCACAGTATCGTGAAATTCTTCCATGGGGTACTCCACAGAATTCTCATTGGGCTGGCGCTGCACCAAAATGGAAAAGATTTGGATCAGATGCTCGTGAAAAAGATCTTAATGATCCGCACGAGTTAGAATTTGTACTATTTGAAGCTGCTAAAAGTTATGAGCAGTTTTCTCCCCAATATGTTGTACCGCCATTAATGTTTACACCCGAAGAAGCTCGTGAGTTTACAGAACTGAAACAGACAATAACGGATTATGTTAAGGAAATGTTTGCCAGATTTGTAACTGGTGACGCCAACATTGAGACCGAATGGGATGCATATGTAGAAGAACTTAATAGAATTGGTGTCAAGCGCTACCTCGAAATTCAACAGAAAGCTTTTGAAAGGCAATGGAGAGATAGCTGGAAGTAAAGCACTATACTATAGTTGACACAAAGAATATTCCTCAACTGTCCGCTATTTAGGGGACAGTTGAGGAACAAGATTTTTTCTTGAGATAATTTCTTAATTTATATGAAAAATAATTGAGTAGTACTTTTTAGATTAATAATTTTAAAAATTCCTGTTGCGCAATTAATGAAAGGGTGAATAATGTGAAAAAGACAGTAGACTATTCAAAAATCCGCGGCTTTAATTACACTGCAAGTTATGCACGAAATGATGCAGACTTCTGGGAAAATTACGACGATAATGTCGTTGACCGTGAGATGGGATATGCAGAGAGGCTGGGTCTAAACAGTGCACGAATTTTTCTTACATATGAGCATTATGCAAAAATGGGAGATGCATATCTGGAAAATGTGAGAAAATTTATAAGAACTGCCTGGAAACATGGCATTTCAACTAATCCAATCATATTTATGGGTTTCCGTTTCTTGCCGGAAGATTTCGGTAATAGAAGAAACAGAGCCGGTGAACCTCTTGCTCCACTTACCAAGACCATTCAGGACAAATCTACCTGGGTAATAGGTGAACAATATTTTGATGCACTGTTAGATGCTGTTGGAAATGAACCAGGGCTTTTGTTCTGGGATATAGCCAACGAACCAGGATATAACGATGATTTTGTAACCTGGTATGAAAATGAACCGGAGTACCTGCAGACCTTCAGGCAGCGCCCGAACATGGATGAACTTCGTGAGAAACAGGAAAAGACCTGGGAGATTGTGCGGCATTTTTGTAAATATGTAAAGAAGAAGGATCCCGACCACGATATTGGCGTGGGGAATACCTTTATTTTTGAGACTGAGCCTTCGGGAACCGCCCCGCTTGTAGATGTAATAGTTTTTCATGATTACTCTGCAACAAGAAGCAGAATGCGTATGATATATGATATGGCTGTTGAACTTGGAAAAAAATACAATAAGCCTGTCCTGAATAATGAAACTGCCTGTCTGTGCCGGTCCAATCCTTATGACATGGTTTTGGAAATATCAAGCCAGTATGGAATTGGATGGTATTTATTTGAGCTGATGATTGGCAATGACAGTTGGAACAAGGTACATGGAATCGTCTATCCTGATGGAACTATCCGTGATCCTGCTATAGTTGCAGCGCTGTTCGGTTTTTACAGGAATAGAACCGAGACGGCAATTCGACCGGATGTTAATCAGGAAGACTACGTTACCGAGTTGTTGAAGCGCGTGGATATAGTAATGAAAAAAACAAGGCGGAACAGCTATCGTGATCACAGCGGGGATGCGGCGGAAATACTGGAGCTCTGTGAACTGGCTGCTAATCTCCTGGAAGCAGGAGAACTGTGTCCAATGGCCTATCCGCCTACGGCAAAAATAGCTGCATATCGACGTCAGGCTAACCCTGATGTAGAGGAAATCAAGGATTATCTATGGGAATTGGCAATGCAGCTTAAAAAAGCATGCAGGATAATATAATTTCGCTTAATTAAGAGACATAAATAGGTGATAGGGAGCGGGAACTATAAATACTTTTGAACTTATATCTTTCCCGCTTCCCTCATCACGAATTATAGTAAAGCTATTTTTCTGGAATCCGGTTGTTACTGTGATTATATATCTAAAGTTTGGTATTTTTTATAGCCGCTTCCTATAAAGACGTATAAATTTTATATGAAATAATGTCTAAGATTTTGTAAAATGTTCTGATACTTTATATAATCCGTTTTATTATCTTTTGTATATAATGCAAAAAGATGACCTAAATTTATATTGTTTTTGCTATTACTTTCTATGTATACATGAATTAAACTAGATTATAGATATTGCAGCTATCTTACATTAAAATTGGATTTTCCGGCTGCATACTAACAAAGTTGAATCCCTTATTTTAGTTAACCTTCAGTCTGGAGTAGGATTATATAACTAATAACATAGCATTTATGAGATTTGTGTGCATGCATAGATTTAAAAATGATCCGCGATAAATATATTATCTCATAAGGGCGGTATAATAATATGTTTTATGCAAATCTGAGAAAAGGATATAACGTAATTCTTCGTTTTATTATATCTGGGGTTATAACATTAGTCATCATTTTTGCTATAGGAAGCATAACATACAGAAATTCTCTTGATTTGGCTAGAACAAATACTATTACCACAACTATTGGCGCTCTTGAGAAAACAATGAATTTCATCAATACGAAATTTATAAGGATTCGTAATGTAGCAGCGCATGTATCTACAAATAAGGACCTTGTATACTTAAAGAATATAAATTCTACGTTAAAAAATGCTGACTATTATAAACTGCGAAGATTTTCAAATGAGCTAAAGCAATACTCCTTGACTGATAATTTTATTGATGATTTTATCATTTACTTTCCCCAAACCAATGCCTTGGTTTCTCCGAATTATATATATAACAATCTAGACATTTTATACGGCAAGTTATTTGAATACAACGAAAAAAGCTTTACAGAGTGGGAAGAGGCTCTTACTGAAAATCATTATTTTACAATATGGCCTTCTCAGAACATAACGCTGCATAGTCGTGAAAAAACAGTTATTACGTATACAATGCCGGAGTTTACCAGCTTTCAAAAAAAACCTGGCTATATAATTTCTATATTAATTGAAGAAAACAAAATTATTGAACACCTAAAAAGCATTGATGCAAGCGAGGAAATAAATTATTGTATCGTTGACAATAATAGAAACATTATAGTATCAGATGACAAAAATAAAATAAATGAGATGTTGAATGACGTACCTATTGAGAACTTCGAAAATAGCGGCAGTATCGAAGTTAATTTTGGCGATGATATATATACTGTTGTTTATGTAAAAAGTCCTTATCACAATTTAACTTATATATCGGTTATTTCACCAGAATATTTTTCTGAAAAAGCATCTTATGTTAAGGAAGTTTTCTTTTTGACGGGTATTCTTGCTTTTATTCTAAGTTTTATTTATATTGTTTTTACGGCTTTTTATAATAGTAAACCTATAAGAACTGTGATGGAAATATTAAAGGATTCAGCAGGTTTTGGTCATAATAATGGTACTAATGATACTAAATCTATAGAAAGAACCCTTTCTCAAATAATCAGGAATAACAAAGAAATGCGGGATAAGTTATCACAGCAGTTGCCGATTTTAAGAGAAAGTGTTATTAGGAAGCTTCTGCTAGGAGAATTCTATTCAGAAAATGAAATAGAAAGTGCTCTTTTGTATAGTGACATAAGTATGAATTCCGGTTCGTATGTAGTGGTGTTGATGAATATCTATGGCTATAATGGAAAAATTTCTCCTGCAATTCTTGATGAAATAAACATGTCCAGAATAATTGCTGAAAATGCTATAAGAACAAATTTTCAGAATCGGTTATTTTTCTGTAATATAGATGAAGATAAAATGGCAATAATAATTTGTTTTGCATCTTCGAAAATTAATGGATATAAAGAGTACTTACAGACAAATTTACAGACAGTTATTGACGAGCTGAAAAATCACTTTAATATAAATGTGAATTTTGCAATTGGGGAAAAATGTAATTGTCTGATGGACATATCACACTCATATATTCAGGCAAAAACAGCACTGGAAAGTACGTTTATAAAGCAAGGTGAAAAAGTAATATGGTATAGTGATATTACTAATGAAATAACCGGTTATTATTATCCAATGGACATAGAATTGCGATTAATGAGACTTGTGAAAATGGGTGAAGAAAAAGAGGTATTAAAACTATTAGAGGATATTTATGAACAGAATTTCAGTGCCGGTAATCTACACAATTTTGAAATAAAGCAGCTTTTGTATGAAATGAGGGGGACGCTTGTAAAGTTATGTTCTGATTTGGCAAAGGGAAGTGAAGAGCAAGATGAGGAAACCATTATTGACATGTTAAACGTATTAGATATGTCGAGTTCAATAAATGAAATATATAATAGTATGCGTGATTTATATAAAAATTTATGTAGAATAATTAATAAAAGGAAAAAAAGTAATAATACTAAGTTAAAAATCGAAATTATTGAATATATTAGGGAAAACTACACAAATCCGAATTTATGCCTTAATGATGTCGCTTCACAATTTGGACTTTCAGAAAAGTATCTTTCAGACTTTTTTAAGGAACAGACCGGCGAGAGTTTTTCATCATATGTGGAAAGACTTCGTATGGATCATATTATTGAAATGCTAAAGGATGAAAACTTATCTATAGCAAGTATAGCTAAAATGTGTGGATATAATAGTACAAATACGTTATACAAAGTTTTTAAACGCAAATTTGGTGTAAGCCCCAGGACGTACAGAGAAATGTGTAATTCATTTGAAAATCCTAATATAGCACATTAACTTACTTAATAAAAGTGTGATAATAATTTAACTTTAAGGCAGTCAATGCAGAGTGAAAGGCGAAATTGCTCTTGCTGATGTTAATGTTAATAAATATAATGTTAGTGAATTTGAACGTCTTGAACTGGTAAATGACTTAAATATGCCTTTAAAAGAACAACAAGTACTAATAATTTTCATAGGTGATGAGTATTGATCCGGCGAAAGAGTTAATTAAAATTCTTGATAAATATCTTTTTTGGTATAATATGAGACAAGGATCAAATTATCATTGAGTTACATGAACCTTGTTAAGTATCTACAGTACCTTAAACTGGTTACCTAATCTGTCGAAAAAATGTCTGCTCCTCCAAGTTGGGAATTCTCACTTGAAGAAACAGATATGTCATACAAAGGAAAGGAGAGATGAAATAACTCATATTTTTACAGGAAAACCGGCATACCTGATGAAAAAACAGAACAATATACCTGCAAAATACAGTTTTGAATACCATCAACAGATGGCTAGAAAAATGAACCCTATATAGGGGTATAGTAAAAATTTAAGGAGTGAGTTCAATGTCAAATGAAAAGAAAATTAAGTTTGGCCATACAAGTATATTATGGAAGGATTCTGACATAGAGTCCGCAGTAAAGACCATTGCTGAACTCGGTTTTTATGGTGTAGAGACATTCGGCTGGGTTGTTGAAGCCCTTGAAAAAGAAGGTAGATCGGATATATTTGAAAAATACGATATACCCTTGGTTTCCTCCTATTTTTCAGCTAATATTGTTGACATGAACAAATGGAATGAGACCATGGATAAGGTTACAAGATGGGCCAAACTGCTTGTGAAGCATAACTGCAAGAAGGTAGTTTTGGGTGGAGACGGCGTAAACCGCAAAGCTTTCAACTTTGAAGAGAATAAAAATACTATTATTAACTCAATCAATGAGATCGGTAAAAACCTTGCAGATTATGGCATTTTATGCTGCTTCCATCCCCATACAGGAACTCCCGTTGAAGTTGAACATGAAATCAGGACAGTCATGGAAGCAATTGATACCAATTACATAGCCTTTGCTCCTGACGTAGGCCAGATTGCCAAGGGAGGCACAGATCCCTTATGCGTAGTAAAAGATTATTATCCGCTGGTAAGGCATATGCATTTGAAGGACTTTATCGGCGGCACTGTTGAATTTAATGAAAATGGACAGGAAATAGACACTACCGGATTCCTGTGCTACACACCTTTGGGCCAGGGTGTTGTGGATATCCCTGCAATCCTTGATATAATCGAAAGCAATCCTTTTGACGGCTATGTAATGGTTGAGCTTGATGGTACCCATTACAGTGCTATCGGTTCCACACCCATTACCCCTGAAGAAGGTGCCAGGATAAGCAAGGAATACCTGGAAAGCCTGGGATACAAATTCAGGAGCAGGTAATTATTTAACCGGTTTTGGTTGGAGTAACTGGTTTAAGGAAATTACTCTGCCGGAGGTGCGGTATACATTACTGTACCTCCCTTTATTTGATTTATCTTTAAAAAATGACTGTTCATGGACTCGTTGATTTTCAACACCTTATCTAATAAAATTTTTCTAACACTCTTATTAGAGGGGATAATTTTATGGTCGCTCATACTGTGAAGCTGGCTAAGGCTATTGCCGTTTTACTGGCTATTTCAATCTATGTGGCTTTTCTCTTTTGCTCAGATACTGTATTTGCCGGTGAAAGGGATATTGTTAAAATCATCTATTTCTACATGAATGCTTGTGGTACCTGTGATCCTGAAGCCGAGTTTAGAGAAATGTTCAACGAAACCGTAGGTAGTGAAAAAGACAGCGTGAAATACGAGTTTGAAATGTACAATACCTTTAATACTTACGGAATGGAAAAATACAGTGAATATATAAAGCAAAACGATTTATCGGAAAAAGAGTATTATCCCCCCATGGTTATTATCGGCGAAAGCCTCTTTATGGGCGAAAATGAAATTAAGGCGCATATTAAGGATGCGTTTATTAAAGAGCGGGACAAGATATTCCAAAGCCTTCCCAGGAAGAAGACAGTTATAAACTACTTTTATGTTTCGCCTTGTGAAGCGTGTGAGAAAGTAAACAAGTTATTCGAATCAATGCCCAAAAGTTTCATGATAGACTACAACGGTGAAACGGTAATTACCGAGATTGAAATAATAAAACACAATGTGTCTGAGTTCCAGTCACTGGAGCTGGCAAATAAATACTTCAGAAAGTACAATGTGCCGGTAGAAGAACAGGAAACCCCCATAGTTTTTATAGGCGACACATATCTTTCAGGGGAAGAGAGGATACAGTTATATCTTTCAGATGTAATAAAAAGTGGCAAAGGTATTGATGATTACGGAATAAACGTTGAACCGGGACCGAAAGGTGAAGATATCGGGCTTTCAGGCTATGAAGTTTTGGGCGTTTTTCTGACCGGACTTGTGAATGGCCTTAATCCATGTTCCCTGTCCATGCTGCTTTTTTTCCTCTCCGTGCTGATGTTGAAAAAGGTGAATTTGCTAAAAACATGCTTTTCATTCATACTCGGAAAACTGGTGGCCTACTTCTTACTGGGCACATTGTTTTTCAACATCTTTCTGTATATTGATCAAAGCTTTTTCAGTACTTTTAACCTGGTAATCAAGACAATAATAATTATCATTGTATCAGTCATTATTGTTATAAATATTTCAGATTTTATTTTCGCGAAGAATGAGAAATATGACAAGATAAGGTTGCAGCTTCCTGCTGGGTTGAGAAAGCTGAATCATGAATGGATAAAGAGATTTACAAATGTGCAGAATTTAAGATTTTTGCCCCTAATCAGCTTCTGTCTTGGTATTATCATTTCAGCAGGGGAATTTCTATGCACGGGACAAGTTTACCTTGCTACCATAATATATGTTATGAAAAACAGCGCATCTTTTAACATCCAGGCTGCCCTTTATTTTATTCTGTATGTATTTGCCCTGGTGCTGCCGCTGGTTATCATATTGCTTGTCATATACAAAGGGCATGAATTGTTTGATGTATCTGAATTTATAAGAAGCAAATACCACTTAATCAAACTGTTTAATATTATCGTGTTTACCGTTTTCCTTTTAATTATAATATTCCTGTTTTAAAGCATAATGAATGTTTTAATGGATGTTTTATAAGCAAGTAAGGGAGGCAGTTGTTGCATGAAAAAAGACGTATTAAAAATAATCATGTTGGACCGTGACAACCTGGAGATAACGGAAAAGAAACTCACTGCCCTTCCCTTGAAAGAAGAAATTATAATAAAAAAGAGCATTGAATTCTATAATGATCCTGAACCTTGCATGATACACAGGTCAGCCGTTATGAAAAGGCTTTATGCTGAATTGGAGGAATATTTCAAAAAAGAAGCTGAAAATGGCAGAAACCGCATAAACTTAAACGACATGGATGTGGTATTGAAAAACTGGCTCGACCTGGACAGCCATGTATCAGCCCTTGAAATAAAACACAGCTAAGACAAGCCTTGTCACCGGGACGGCTCCTTTAACACAGAAAAAGTTCCCTTAACTGATGTGTTTGCTCCGGTTAACTATTCATTCATTTCGGGGAGATAAAGTTAAGACCTCGTTAACTGTCCATTTATTAAGAAAGTCTGAGTGCAGAACCTCCCAAAACGCTACCCGGTATCACTCGCCCTCTGTAGACCCGGATACCGGCTTGCGGCATTCGTGCCGTAAATTACTCGTTTTGTGAGAAATATGCGCATTCAGACTTTCCAAATTTATTCCCAATGTTAACGAGGACTCAACTTGCTTCCCCTATTCACACAGTTGTGAGGAGAACCGTCCCAGCGGTATTAGTATGCCTTACCCCAGTAAACCATGTGTTTTGCAGGCTTGCCGCAGCAGACACATGTGTCAGCTATATGCTCCTGTTCAAAGGGGATACAGCGGGCAGTTGCACCGGTCATTTCCTTTATGCTGTCTTCACACTCACGCTCGCCGCACCACATAGCCTTTATAAATCCAGGCGTATTCTCGATAACATTCTTAAACTCCTCAAGATTTTTCGCTGTAAATGTCTTTTTGTCCCTGAGCTGCCGTGCCTTTTCCAACAGATCAACCTGCAGCTTATTCAGAAGGTTTTGTACCTCCTGTTCAAGATTGTCCAGGGAAACAAATACTTTCTCTCTGTTATCGCGGCGTACCAGTACGCATTGGTTGTTCTCGATGTCCTTGGGTCCGATTTCAAGCCTTAAGGGAACGCCTTTCATTTCATACTCGCTGAACTTCCATCCAGGTTTCTTGTCTGAGTCGTCAAGCTTAACCCTTACTGTATCCTTCAGCCTGTCATACAGTTCGCAGGCCTTTTCCAGTACGCCTTCCTTATGTTGCTGTACAGGAATGATAACAACCTGTATAGGTGCCACTTTAGGTGGCAGGACCAGGCCATTGTTGTCCCCGTGGACCATAATGATTGCCCCGATAAGACGGGTACTCATTCCCCAGGAAGTCTGGTGTACATATGCCAGCTTATTATTGGCGTCAGTGTACTGGATATTGAAAACCCTGGCAAAACCATCGCCGAAGTTATGGGATGTACCAGTCTGCAGTGCTTTGCCGTCGTGCATAAGGCTCTCTATTGTATAAGTAGCTTTTGCTCCGGCAAATTTCTCCTTCTCTGTTTTTTGTCCTTTTATAACCGGTATTGCAAGAACCTGTTCACAAAAATCTGCATATACGTTAAGCATGCGCAATGTTTCTTCCTGGGCTTCTTCTGCAGTGGCATGAGCTGTATGGCCTTCCTGCCAGAGGAATTCCAGGGTCCTTAAAAACGGCCTGGTGGTTTTCTCCCATCTTACTACAGAGCACCATTGGTTGTACAGTTTCGGTAAATCCCGGTATGAATGAATTACCCTTGAATAATGGTCGCAGAACAGTGTTTCGGATGTAGGACGGACACAAAGCCGTTCTGTGAGTTCTTCGTCTCCCCCGTGGGTAATCCATGCCACTTCAGGCGCAAAACCTTCCACATGATCTTTTTCTTTTTGCAGAAGACTTTCAGGTATAAACATTGGCATATAGACATTCTGGTGGCCTGTCTCCTTAAACCTTGCATCGAGCTGTTTCTGAATAAGCTCCCAGATTGCGTAACTGTACGGTTGAAATACAACACAGCCCCTTACGCTTGAATAGTCAACCAATTCAGCCTTTTTTACTATATCCGTATACCATTGCGAAAAGTCTTCTTCCATTGAAGTTATTTCTTCAACCAATTTCTCCTCTTTTGCCATGTGAAAACTCCTTTCATATAATAAAAACCTTCATCCGAAAGGGACGAAGGTTAATCCGCGGTACCACCCTAATTGGTAAAACCCATCTCTCAAGCCTTTAACGGGGCAACCCGTCTGTTTTTGACAGCGTCTCAGGGGTGGGAAGAAAAGCACTTGTTTAGAAGCCTCTCAGTCACGGGCTTCATTCCCTGTAAACGTTACTTTTCGTAGTCCCGTCATCGCTTATTTCTAGTATTTATTAAAAATTATATTAATATACAAATGTATTCCTGTCAATATCAGCTCCTGTTTTTAAGGTAGTTCCGGGGAATCCATTGTAAATTTAAAACGCTGCTGTTCAGAATTGTGTCGATGATGGTAAAATAGTTCAGCTTTACATATTTATTGAAGAGTTATATACTTATTTATACGAGCAATTGGCCTGATTTCCAGGCTAATTATTTAATTAAATATGGGGTGATAACATAATGGGGTATAACATTTTAATTACTGGCGGAGCTGGACGTTTGGCAAGATACGTGGCAGAAGAACTCAGGAATGAGCACAATGTAACCCTCTTCGACATTGTTACACCGGATCAGTCTCGTGTGCCCTGGCAGACGGATTTGATGTTTGTCAAGGGAGAACTGACGGACCTGGGCGATTGCATGAGGGCCATTACCCTGGCAAAAGCTGAAATTATTATACACCTCGGAGCCATTACTCATTCCACAGATTTACAACCAGGAAGAAGGAGAACCCAGGTTTTACCGGAAGACCAGACAATGCGTTCCAACGTAATGGGCACATATTACCTGATGGATGCTGCAAGGCGTTTGGGTGTTAAGAAGGTCATTTTTGCATCTTCCTATTATGCACTGGGATTAGGTGTAAAAATATCAGGGAAACCTTTCCAGGTGGATTATCTTCCTATAGATGAAGATCATCCTCTTCGTCCTGAAGATACATATGGTTTGTCCAAGATGCTTGGAGAAGAGATCATCCATGCATATTGCCGTGCATATGGCATGAAGGGCGTGGCATTCAGGCTTATGGGCATTTCATATCCGTTTAATCCGTATAAATTCAATGACACACCTGCACCAAGGCCTGATTTCAAAGGCGGCCCTGTTCAAACCACTTACCAGTATGTTGACGCCAGAGACATCGCATATGCCTGCAGGTTGGCGGTGGAAAAAGACCTTGACAGTGAATTCGAGGCATTTTATCTTATTACTGATAATGTTTTCCCTGGAGATACAAAAGATGTGGTTAAGGCAGTTTGCCCTGACCTTGCAGACATGGCTGAAAATATCCAAGGCGAAGAAGGTATTATTACAGACAGAAAAATAAGAAAGATGCTGGGTTATGAGCCCAAGTATTCATGGAAGAATGAGTTGGAAAAATAAATATAAAATATTATGTATAATTGAATTGATATAATGTGTAATGATATAATAACTTGCAACAACTGCTTTAAACTAAAAAGCGGTTGTTGCAAGTTTATATATGGAGTATTTTTTGCGAGAGGAGCACAATAATGACAGTAAAGTCCGGCCTGGCCATACCGAATGGCTATAAATCAATTTTGTCTGTAAGGGATACAATGGTTGCCATAAAGAAACTAAAGGATTTTTTTGAGGTGGAACTGGCAAAGGAACTGAATCTTACGAGGGTAACCGCTCCCTTGTTTGTCCGGCCGGAAAGCGGCATGAATGACAATTTGAACGGTGTGGAGCGTACCGTCTCCTTCAGCGTTAAGGGCATAAACGAGGCAGAAGTGGAGATAGTGCAGTCCCTCGCCAAGTGGAAGAGAATGGCTCTGAAAAAGTATGGCTTTATGCCCGGTGAAGGATTATATACAGATATGAATGCCATACGCCGTGACGAGGATCTGGACAACCTTCATTCAATATATGTGGACCAATGGGATTGGGAATATATTATAGATAAGAATGAGCGCAACATAGAAAAACTGAAGAGCATTGTAAGAAGTATATATAATGTGCTTAAAAGGACAGAAACATTCATATGTGATTATTATCCTCAGCTTGAGAAAACGCTGCCCGACGACATATTCTTTATATCTTCCCAGGAACTTGAGGACATGTATCCGGACCTTACGCCAAAGGAAAGAGAGAAATGCATTGCCCGGGAAAAGAAAGCTGTATTCATAATGCAGATAGGAGGAAGGCTCAAATCAGGAATACGGCATGACGGAAGAGCACCGGACTATGATGACTGGTCCCTCAATGGTGACATTATTTTATGGTACCCTCTCCTTGAGACACCCTTTGAAATCTCTTCCATGGGAATCAGAGTGGATGAGGATACCCTTCTGCGCCAGCTTAAGGAAGCGGGATGTGAAGAACGGAAAGAACTACAGTTTCATAAGGCGCTGATTGACGGAGAGCTTCCCTACACGGTGGGCGGAGGAATCGGGCAGTCGAGAATATGTATGTACTTTCTGCAGAAAGCTCACATAGGAGAGGTACAGGTTTCAGTCTGGCCGGATGAAATGATAAAAGATTGCCTTGAAGCTAATATTATATTATTGTAATAGAAATAACAAAGGAGCAGGATGTGCTATGGAAAGAACCTATATAAAACAGATATACAGGGAAACAGATAAATATCTGGATACCAGGATACGCGTTTCAGGATGGATCAGGACGGTTAGAAGTTCAAAGACTTTCGGGTTTATAGAGCTAAATGATGGCTCGTTTTTGAAAAATTTGCAGGTAGTAGTGGAAGAGGAAAACCTGGATAATTTCCAGGAAGTCGTCAAACTTGATGAAGGTTCAGCCATTACCGTGGAAGGTCTGCTGGTTAAATCGCCTGCGCCTAAGCAGCCTTTTGAGCTTAAGGCTTTGAATGTTATAGTTGAAGGCGAAAGCGCTCCCGACTATCCATTGCAGAAAAAAAGACATTCGTTTGAGTTCCTGCGCACCATAGCCCATTTAAGACCCAGGACCAACACATTTTCTGCGGTTTTTCGCGTCAGATCAATACTGGCATACGCCATACACAAGTTCTTTAATGAAAGGGGCTTTGTGTATGTGCACACTCCCATAATAACAGGCAGCGACTGCGAAGGTGCCGGAGAAATGTTCAGGGTTTCAACATTGGACATAAACAACCTGCCTGTGGATGAAAACAACAAGGTGGACTTTAAAAAGGATTTCTTCGGGAGGGAAACAAACCTTACCGTAAGCGGCCAGCTTAACGTTGAAACATATTGTATGGCTTTTGATAAAGTATATACCTTTGGGCCTACATTCAGGGCGGAAAATTCCAATACCCCGAGGCATGCAGCTGAATTCTGGATGATTGAGCCGGAAATTGCCTTTGCTGACTTAAATGACGATATGAAACTGGCAGAGGAAATGATGAAATATATCATTTCATATGTACTGGAAAATGCTCCTGAAGAAATGGAATTTTTCAATAATTTCATTGACAAGAACCTCCTTAACAGGCTGAACAATATTATCAGCTCAGATTTTGGCCATATAACCTACACTGATGCTGTTAAAGTGCTGGAAAAAGAGAACGATAAGTTTGAATACCCGGCAAAATGGGGCAATGACCTGCAGACAGAGCATGAAAGATATCTTACGGAAAAAGTTTTCGGTAAGCCCGTTTTTGTCACGGATTATCCGAAAGACATAAAAGCGTTCTATATGCGTCTTAACGATGATAATAAAACCGTTGCCGCCATGGACCTCCTGGTTCCCGGCGTAGGAGAAATAATAGGAGGAAGCCAGAGGGAAGAGAGGCTTGACCTGTTGGAGAAACGCATGAATGAACTTGGCCTGAAACACGAGGACTACTGGTGGTACCTTGACATACGCAAATATGGCGGCACCAAGCACGCAGGTTTTGGATTGGGCTTTGAAAGGGCAGTAATGTATATCACCGGTATGAGCAATATCAGAGATGTTCTGCCTTTCCCGAGAACTCCCAAGAATGCGGACTTCTAATGCTGTATGAGTACTTAAGATACTAAATTTTTGGCTTTAATTTGCGTATGGCCTTAATTAGTGTCCTGAAGGATCTGGAATAAAAAATGCCGGTGGAAAGGGACAAAATCCCTTTTGCAAGCCGGCATTTATTATTTGGACTACTAGGTTTTCGTGCAAAAACAATATTATTGATATAATCAAATAAATAAATTTACTAACCCCAGGTTAAACGGCCTCTGGTATTAATGCCGCTTACACCTTTGCTTCCGGATTCTGTAATCTGGCCAACCTGTTCAGGAGTGACGAATTTTCTGGAGTCTGTAAGAGCCACCTTTTCAGATACAATAGCCGGGTCAAGGGCGTTGATTAAAATGCGGCCCGGTGAGCTGGCAAAGTTGGCGCCGGCAGCCATGATTCCCTCATAGTATGACTGGCATGCCCCTGCAAAAATGCAAAGTTTGTCAAAGTCAGGTTCATAATTTCTCGCAATTTTCACTGATTCAATAAAGTACCTGGAGTTGCGGTAATTATCCACGGAATCCTCTGATGAAGTCTTCTTTTTCATGGCATCATGTCCTGTTACAACCAGGATATCCGGTTTATGCTTTTTCAGAAGCCGTTCTACAAGCTCCGGTTGTTTGCTTTCTTCAGCAGCATAACCATAATACTTTAAATTTGATTTACCGTAAAAAGCTTCACATCTCTTTAAGAAATCCTTGTCGCCATCAAAATGAAGAATGCTGCCCGGCCTTGCCCTTATTTTTAAAAGGGAGGGGAATATCTGCGTAAACCTTGCCTGGACATGCCGCCTATCGGTGCCTGCGGCGATTCTGGACACTCTCTCATTTACTTTTTCATGATTGACGGGAACCAGGTCATCTGCTGTGGCATCAGCCAGCAACCTGTGAGTCACACCGCGGAGGGTATATATTGGAGGAAGACGGCGCACAAGGTCAATTTTTTCTATAGTAAAATACACATCTTCACCATAGGATTTTCTGGATACGAAGTCACCGACCTTGAAAAAATACACTTGAACCACTCCATAAAATAAATAAATACATTACATAATATGAAGGAGCTGGTTTTTTGTTAATGTGAAGGGATAAAATCCTTGCTTAACAGTCCGGATTGTTGAATTGCGGGCATGTAATATATATACTTAGGTAGAAAGGGGAGTCAGGCACTTTAACTAAAAGGAAGAGGTGGACATAAGTGGAAAAACCTGTTTTGGGTATTTTGTTGGGAGAGGCCTGTGGCATCGGACCGGAAATTGTATCAAAACTGTGTGCTGAGGAAAAACTGGAAAAATATTGCCGCCCGGTACTTATCGGAGATTTGAGGGTGTTAAATGCCGGCAAAAAGGCTGCAGGTGTGAATTTTAATGTCCAAATTATCGATGATGTATCAGAAGCAACATGGAATAATGACATTCCCATGCTTGATCAAAGAAATCTGGACCCTTCCGAAATAAAGATGGGTACCTTGGACCCTCTTTCAGGCAAAATAACGGGAGACATGCTGCTTACATCCCTGGAACTCTGTAAGAGGGGCGTTATTGAGGGTTTTGTGTATGGACCGTTGAATAAAGCAGCCATGCAGCTGGGAGGATACAAGTTTCCGGATGAATTAAGGCTCATGGCCCATTATCTCAACTGGACCGAATATCACAGCGAGCTTAATGTTTTGAATAACCTGTGGACCTCAAGGGTAACCAGTCATGTACCCATAAGGGAAGTAGCGGACCATATTACGAAGGAAGGCATTGTGGATGCTGTTGTACTGATACATAATACGATAAAAAGCGCCGGCGCGGAACATCCCAGGATAGCGGTGGCTGCCCTGAACCCCCATGCGGGAGAAAACGGCCTTTGCGGCAGAGAAGAAATTGAGGTGATTAAGCCGGCCATAAAGTTTGCCCTGTCAGAGCTTAACATAAACGTATCGGGCCCGTATCCGGGCGATACAGTTTTCATAAATGCAACAAAAGGACATTTTGATGCCGTAGTGACCATGTACCACGACCAGGGACAAATTGCCCTGAAACTTCTGGGATTCCAGTTTGGCGTTACTGTAAACGGAGGATTGCCGTATCCCATAACAACCCCGGCCCATGGCACAGCCTTTGATATTGCAGGAAAAGGAATAGCTTCTCCTGCGGCCATGGAACAGGCTGTCATACTGGCAGCGAGAATAGCAGCAAGAAAAAAACAGGAAGAAGGCAAAGATTAAAAATTGTTTAGTTTATAACACACATGGGTATTAATTTATCGCTTGGGTGTAAAAACTAATAAAAACGGAGGAGGGAATGTAATGAATAAATTGAAAATATTTTCATTTACTTTGGTGTTCGCTCTTATAATAGGTGTTCTTGCAGGCTGTGCCGGCGGAGGTGCCAAAGACGGCGGTAACGGGAACAAGACCGGAGGAGAATTGAAAGACGGAGTCTACAGTGTGGAATATGACAGTTTTGATGACCATGGCTATAAAGGCCGTATAGAACTGACGGTTTCGGGTGGTAAAATTACTGATGTAAAATTTGATGAAATTGCCGAAAATGGTTCATCAAAACGGGAAGACGAGGAATATAAAAACAGAATGGAAGGCGTTGCCGGTACTTATCCTGAAAAGGCATATGAAGAACTGGAAAAAAATCTTATTGATAAGCAGTCAGCAGACATTGACACTGTAAGCGGTGCCACATCTTCGTCTAACAAGTTTAAGGCCCTTGCGGATTATGCCATTGAAATGGCGAAAAAGGGCGAGCCCAAATCTGCCACCATCAAGGCAGAGTAATGTAAGGCAAGTGCCTTTATGTTTAGGTTTGGGTAAAGTATAATATAAACATAATAATTGATGTAACAAATAAAAACAAAACAGGGTTACATAAAAAGCAGGCTCAATTAAGCACAGAACCTGCTTTATTTTTTTTCAAAAATTTATTGTATTTCTTCCTTCAGCCATGCACAATTTTCCGTCAACCATCATATTCCTTAATAATGCCACTGGTAATTTTCCTTTTGTTTAGCCTTATAAGTTGCACAATTAATTAACTTGAGAAGGAATAGAAATTTTGAATTAACATAAAAAAACTGCACACAAATTATGACAACTTCATATTATACTACTGAAGTACTTCTATGAAGGAGGATAAGAAGGAATGGCAGACAGAATTTTTGCATCAGTTATTAACCAGAAAACTGTATCCCAGGTACAACTGCAGGTTCTGGCATTGATTGCCGCGCAGGTAAACAATATCCTTGAGGCCCAGATTGGCACTACAACACAGATTGATCCTGATTTGATTGACCTGTAAAGCATTAAATTAAAAATTATCCACCTTTGATTGGTGTAAGGAAGGAGTTTGTGAAAATGGCTGATAGAATATTTGCTTCCATTGTAAATCAGAAGACTGTATCTCAGATTCAGCTGCAAGTTTTGACCTTAATTGCAGCACAGGTTAACAACATCCTTGAAGCCCAGCTTGGTGCGGCCGCACAGATTGATCCTGACTTAATAGATCTCTAGCAGCTGGCGCCCATACAAAAATGAAAGGAGATGTGTGGTTTGGCAAAGAATATACCAAAATTCACTTTGGGATTCGGCAAGGACGGCTTAAAGATAAACAACAAGAAATTTCATCCTCTTAATGTGTCAGTGCACGGCATAGCCCTCGAATCCGACAAGGAATACAAACCTGTTGATGCCGGGAATCTTCTTGACAGTCTTATTTCATTAAGAAACGTCAGAAGCGATGATGATGCAGGTAAAGTAAATGTTCTTAAAACATTACTGGACAAAGTAAACTCATAAATTCAAACAGGATCTCCTTTAAGCAGGAGGTCCTTTTTTTACATATTCGAACACTTATTAACCATAAAGCATAACATGTTTATAGATGAATTTCAGGGGATAACGAGAAAAGGAGAGTAAGAATGATGCCGGAAAAAACTCTAAAAGAGCTGTCAAGAAACAGGGGCAATGGAATAGTAAAAATGGGGGCAAAGATTGCAAACCAGGTAAATACCAATCAGCAATCCAACATGGCCCTTTCGGCATATTGCGTAATAACACAGGAATGTTCTGCTGTAAATCTTAACTTCGCTTAAAGGAAAGGCTGAGAGGTGGATAGTGGCATGGACAATTGTTGGATTAACCTTAAGTTTAGGAAGAAGCAGAAGGACACCCCTGAAGAGATAAGGATAGATTTTGACGGCAATGTTTATGTAGACGGAGTGCTTTATAACAAGGAAACGTCACCTTATAAAAACCTTACTGTGGATATTGAAAGGCATAATAGAATGAATACCGGTGAAGAAACGTTGAAGATAATTGAAAGCAGCAAAACTGCCAAAAAAGGTGAAACAATAATCATTAGCGATATAAAGGGTCCCGAAAAGACCGAAAGTACTACCGTCCAGTTCTGAGACAAGGAGGATACGCTGTGGACAGTATTACAGGTTTTATTAAGAAAGCTGGATTTAAGGATATTGAGATTACAATAAACAGTAAAAAAATGAAGAATCCCATGGAACTTATCGAAAAGCTTTATCCTCTTAAGGAAGATGAAACCCTTACCAATGAGGAAAAAGTTAACAAGGTAAGGGAATTTGTCAACGAATTTATGGAGTGATAGCGTTGAGTGAAGCCAGAATGGCTATTACAGCCAATTTGTCCAACCAGGCAAATACAAACACATCAAAGAGGACAGAGTTGTTGCAGCTTAATGTATTTGCAATACTTGGCCTTGGATATATTGATGGAAGAAATGAAGAAGAAAAAGTGCCGGTATCCATTCGTATTGATGGCCAGGGGAAAATGACTGTCAGCGGAGTGGACGGCGAAATAATCAATGATGACAATATAAAGATCTATTCCGACCGGAAGGTTACTACAAGCGAAAAATAATATGTGATTACCAGGATGGGAGGGCGTAATTTGGATAGCGAGAATAAGAACAGAATTGACGTTAATCCGGAAGAAGAGATTGAAGAGATAATAGATGAAATTATTGAAAACGGAGAATGCCGGTTCTTTAATTTTCTTGTAAATTGTTCCAACCAGGCAAACCTGGTCCTTACCAATGATTTAAGACATAACCAGGTTAATGTTGTGCTTGTGCTGGTGCATCCCTACTACATAAATGATATTGACCTGGAAGAGTTTAACTTAAGGATCAAGGTAGACGGGGATGGACAAATAACTGTCGATGATTTGAGGTTTGAAGCCCATGAAATACAACCGGGAATTAAGGTATTTGGCATTGTCAAAAACAGCGGGGAGTGATGGGATTGTATTGCCAGGTATGCAATACAGGTGAGGTTATAAAATTATGTAAACCTGAGTATGTGCTGTTCGTGTGCAAAAACGGCCATAAATGGACGGAAGATTATGCCGACAAGGGAGGAAACCATGAAAGACCCCTGTCTTATGAGATAACTCTGGAAGATATTCTTTTCCCCGGTGAGAAGGTTTTGTTTGACAAGATCATGAGCGAAATAGGAAAGAATATAGACTATTATAAAACATCAACGGCGGAGGAAATCACCAACTACTTAATAAAGGAATGCAATTTTGATAAGGAAGATATATACAGACTGTTCAGAAAGATAACCAATTTCAATAAAAAGCATGGTTTATAGTTTATTTCGTTCTTAAGGAGGAGAAGGCCTTATGGGCTGGTACGAATGGTGGAAGCTTATGAATAATTTCCTCTTTAATTTTGGCAAACCCAGAGAAAAAGCTGACGGCGGAAAGAAATGCAAACCGGAAGACAGTATTATAAAGGATACAGATATTATAGACAGCGGTATTGATATATATATGAATGATAATGATTCCGGAAGCAATGATGACGGATTTTCCACAATGCCGGAATTTACAGGGGAAGAGGATTCTTCCGGTACAGTTGAATATCCGTTTGTCGAAAATTATCCGGAGAATGGTTTAACTGAAGAAGAAGTAAAGGTTCAGGAGAAAAAGGAAAGTACTGATATTGATGAAAAACAGGATAATAGGTTTAATGTAATGGATGATCTTCTCAAGCCGCATCTGGTTAATGTTAAGTTTAAAAGAAAAGATGACTAAATCTTTTGCAAATGGGTGGTTAGGTTGGCCACGATACTTGTTTACAATAATGATACCAACAGTATGGAATACTATGAAAGAAATGAATGGGACCCCATGCCATATAATGTGGGCAATTCCCTGACCGTAAGCGAATTCAGGGGAAGTTCCGAGTCCAATGTGTTATGGACGGACAAAAGGACCATGGATGCCTGGAATGCCTTCAGAGAATACTGGGGAAGAGCCATACCTGTCGGATATGCCTTCAAGAGGATATGGGAGGGAGGCCATGGATATCAGTCCCAGCATTATGCTGGAACATCCTTCGACGTGGGGCAGGCTCTTGCTCCAGCCGAAAGGGATGAACTGAGAAATGCTGCCATAAGTTCAGGATTGTGGACTTATGTTGAACCGGCTTATCTTACACCCACATGGGTACACTTTGACAAACGTATGCTTCCGGCAGCATGCCAGTTCGGATACCCTCTTGTGATGCCGGGGAGTATAAACCAGTATGTTTTAGTCCTCCAGGATGCCCTGAACGCACTGGGATTTACCGGCTCAGGCCTGGACGGCATCTTTGGGCCAGGAACGAGACAGGCTCTTATTAACTTCCAAAGATCCCAGGGACTGGCTCCTGACGGTATAGCAGGGTGTGCCACATGGACTGCTCTTACCATGGCAGCCCGCGGTATAGGGCAGACTCCCACAGTAGTAATGCCCTGATCTGTTACTGGAAAGTAAGCAACAAAAAAACCGGCTGTTGTAAAAGCCGGTTTTTAAATTGCTTATTTATATTTTTGCCGGGGCTTCAGCTTTGTCTTTGGCAATATATTGCTGAACCGCCACAACTGCGATGATAATAAGCCCGATAATGTCAGTCAGCAAGTTGGGATCAATCAATGACAGTCCGGCGATGATATTTATAATCCTCTGCCACCAGGTAAGCTTTCTTCTCATAAAGCCTTCAAGACCGGTTGAAATGGCAAACATGCCGATCAACGATGTAATAATAATCTGGACAACCTTTAAAAATGATGTATTTATGAGAAGCATTGAAGGATTAAGGACAAACAGGTAAGGAATAATAAATGCGGCTATGGCCAGCCTGGTAGCAATAATGCCTGTTCTGAAAGGATTGCCGCCGGAAATTGCTGAACCGGCATATGCGGCAAGGGCAACAGGTGGTGTAATATCCGCAACGATACCGAAATAGAAGACAAACATGTGGGCGGCCAGTACCGGCGTGCCGGGTATTAGTTTCAGGATAATAGGCGCCGTAATGGTTGCCATGATAACATAGTTTGCGGTGGTTGGGACACCCATGCCCAATATGATACATGCTATCATAGTCAGGAACAGTACAATTATCGGAATTCCGCCTGAAAGAGTAAGGAGGCCGTCAGCAAGCTTTAGGCCTATACCCGTAAGGGAAACGACACCGACTATGATGCCTGCAATGGAGCATGCGGCAGCAACACTGATTGTATTCCTTGCACCGTTTTCCAAAGCCTCAACAAATGTTTGCGGTGTAAGACGGGTGTCTTTTCGAAACATACTTACTATAATGGCAGCCAGGATTGCCAGGCAAGCGGCACGTGAAGGCGTATAACCAATGGACATGGTTACTATAAGCACCGCTATGGGAATAAATAAATATCCTTTTTTGAAGAACAATTTAAAGAAATTTGGTATCTGCTCTTTCGGAAGTCCTTTTAATCCAAGTTTTTTTGCCTCAAAATGAACCGACAGGAAAATACCTGAAAAATAAAGGATGGCCGGAAAGACGGCGGAAAGCGCTATTGTGGAATAAGGATTGTTTGTCATTTCTGACATCAGGAATGCGGCGGCACCCATTATGGGAGGCATTATCTGTCCGCCTGTGGATGCGGCAGCTTCAACAGCTGCAGCAAAATCCTTATCATAACCGGTTTTCTTCATAATCGGAATAGTTATGCTTCCCGAGCCTACGGTATTTGCCACTGAACTTCCTGAATACATGCCTTCCAGGGCGCTGGCTATAACGGCAACTTTAGCAGGTCCGCCGCTGGCAAAACCTGCTATGGAGTTTGCAATTTCTATGAAAAATGCTCCGATATTTGTTTTCTCAAGAAAAGCTCCCAGAATGATGAATAATACTATAAATGTCGAGCAAACTCCGATAGGAGTTCCTATAACGCCGTCTAGGGTATAGAACAGGGTATATATAATCCGGGTAATCGAATATCCCGCGTAGAAAGCATAGGCAATAAAGGCGCCCGCAACCACCAGAATAGGGATTCCTACCACTCTTCTGCATACTTCGGCAATTATCAGTATCCCTAAAATACCGATAACAACATCCAGTTTTGATATACGGGTAGCCTTTTGGGCAAGAGTGGGAAAGTTAAATGTATAATAAAAGAAACAGGCAGTGCCCAAAATACCAAGGACAATGTCGTACCAGGGAACATAGTTCATCCTCTTTGCGCTCTTTTTCCTGGCAGGATAAAGGGTGAAAGCCATAAAGATAATCAACCCGACAAAGGCTGTTCTACGAATCTGTTCCGGCCATGCGCTTATCAGATTCATATAGAAAACAAAAATTGAGAAGGCCGCCAGGATATAACGTACCACAACTCTTGGGACTCCTGAATAGTGCCTTATATTGGATTCGCGGTCAAATTCGGCCATAATGGCCTCCACATCAACCTGCTCTGTATCCTGAATAGAAGGTGATTTGTAGTTTGTGGGTTCGGACAATTTGTATTCCCCCTTTAGCGTTTATTATACCACATCTTTCGTCCAAACGAAAACCTGACTGTTGAATTTCTGCCGCAAAGCTCTGTAAGGCTTATTGTGCTACCGTTAATTTCGAGGACATGGTCTGATACGGTACCTACAATATATGATAAATGGTCCATTTGCCTGTTAAAACCGCTGACAATCATGGAACCGTTTTTGCCGTACTCCAGAGTCTGGCCTTCTTCTATTTCAGTTTGAACTCCTGCACCAAATGAATAATAGATGGTTTTTATTACATAGATTTTCCCGTCTCGGATTTCATATACATCGGTAACAGGGCTGTTATTGACAGAATGAATAAAAGTGACGGAGAACCCGGTCTTTTCCTTGACCGGAAATGCTGCGTAGAACTTTCCCGTATCTCCATTACGCAGTATAAGACATGGAGTGGAAAATGAATAATAAACCAGGAGTGTGATTACAATCAGGACGACTGCAACCACAGCTCCTGTAAAGTACCGCTTCATTTACTCTCCTTAACGAACTCCGATTTCCTTAAAATATTTTTCAGCGCCGGGATGCATTGGTATTGAGATACCGGAAACTGCATATTCCGGATCAAGTTCTGCTCCCTTGGGATGTGCCTGTGCAATTTCTGCCTTATTTTCAAACAGGGCTTTTGTCATCTTGTATACCAAATCTTCGCTTAAGTTGTCGGAAACGATAAAGGTTGCCACAACGGCTACAGTCTGAACATCAGAACCAATCTTGCTGTAAGTGCCGCCCGGGACCTTGTATGTTGTATAGAACGGGTATTTTTCTATCAGTATGGCAGCATGTTCGTCATCAACTTCCAGGAGATTGATATCATTAGATGTGGACAGTTCAACAATTGCTGTAGTAGGAGCTCCTGCTACGCAGAAGAACGCATCTATCTTGTCGTCTTTTAAAGCTGTGGCGCTGTCAGCGAAACTTAGGTTATGAACTTCTATATCATCAAAAGTCATTCCATAAGCCTCAAGAATCTGTCTGGCATTGAACTCGCAGCCGGATCCGACATCTCCTACGGAAACGCGTTTGCCTCTCAAATCTTCAATGGAAGCAACACTCTTATTGCTGACAATCTGGCAAACTTCAGCATAGCATCCTGCCATGGCGGAGAATCCCTCAACCTTTTCTCCGTCAAAAAGGTCTATGCCGTTATACGCGTAATACATAACGTCATTTTGGACAATAGCAATATCTGCTTCCTTGTCAGCAACAAGATAAATGTTGGCTTTTGATGCGCCGGTGGACTGAACGTCAAAGCTTAAGTTGCTTATCTTACTGGAAAGAACCTGGGATACTGCACCGCAATAAGCATAATACGTACCTGTCGTACCTCCGCTGGCCATTTTCAAAGTTGTTTTGCTGCTGCATCCTGTTAATAACAAGGCGAACATCAGCATTACAAGAAGACCGGTTACCAATACTTTTCTCTTCAAGAAATACCCCTCCAAACCATATTAGAATTTAATCAATGTCAGCCGGTAACAATTAAATACTTTACTAGGTTACTAGTTTATAACAATAATACGTTTTTTTCAACACTTTAATTACTAAAGACATTGCATATAAAGGAATTTTCTGTAATACAAAAATGAAAGCCCCGGGAAATTCCCCGGGGCTTGCTATTCGAAGAGTATCTAGGCTGTACAGCTGATGGTGGCCGGCTTATTTTCCGAAGAAGTTAATGTATCCCTGGATTATGACTAAAACTATAACTGCTGGTAATACCCAGGTCAGATACCATCTTAAAGTCCGTGGCATTTTTATACCTTTGCCCGTATTGGCTTCCTCAAGGTAATTGTCAAAGCCCCAACCGTAGCGGCTGACACAGAAAAGCACGTAAATTAGTGACCCTAAAGGCAGGAGGTTGTAACTTAAAATGAAGTCTTCCAGGTCCAGTATCATGGTGCCTTTGCCTAAAGGCTGGATCCAGCTGAGGACGTTAAAACCTAAAACGCATGGGATGGAAAGGATAATGATCAGGAATGTATTGATCAAGGCAGCTTTTTTTCGGCTCCAGCCCCACAAATCTATAGCAAAGGAAATAATGTTTTCGAAAACGGCGATAACCGTTGAATAGGCTGCAAAAGTCATGAAGATAAAGAACAGAGCCCCCCAAATCCTTCCGCCTGCCATTGAATTGAAAATGTTGGGCAGCGTAACGAATATGAGACCGGGGCCTTGTCCCGGGTCAACGTTGAAGGAAAAACATGCAGGGAAAATTATAAGTCCAGCAATAAGCGATATAGCCGTATCCAATACAGCGATATTTATGGATTCGCCCAGTAGGCTGCGTTCTTTTCCGATATAGCTTCCGAAGATCGCCATTGAACCTATTCCTAAGCTTAAAGTGAAGAAGGCCTGGCTCAAGGCTGCGAAAATGGTTTCCCAGATGCCATATTTCTTTACGCGGCTAAAGTCCGGCAACAAATAGAATTTCAAGCCTTCGCCGGCATCAGGAAGTGTCAGGGACTTAACTGCAAGTAAAATGATGATGCCCAAAAGCATTACCATAAAAATTTTGGTTACCCTTTCGACACCTTCCTGCAGGCCAAATGAACATATGCCGAAGCATACTACTGTGGTAATAACAAGCCATATGCCCATTTCAACCGGGTTTGCTACAAAGTCGTTAAATACCTGGCCTATCTGGGAGGTATCCAGTCCCACAAACTGGCCTGTGAGCATTTTATAGAAATATGCCAGCATCCAGCCGGCAATGGTGGTATAGAACATCATGAGTATGTAATTTCCCGCTACACCGGCATAACCCATCCAATGCCATTTTTGTCCCGGTTTCTCCAGGACGTTAAATGATGTAGCAATACTTTTTTGGCTGGCTCGTCCAACCGCAAGTTCCATAGACATAACAGGCAGACCAAGCAGAATAATAAACACGAGATAGACTAAAACAAAAATTCCGCCACCGTATTGGCCGGTAATGTAAGGGAAACGCCAAACATCGCCTAAGCCGATTGAGCATCCTGCGGAAATTAGGATGAATCCTAAACGAGTAGCAAACTTCTCCCTTTTTTCCATCTAAATCCCCCACTATTATTGAATTTTATTGAGAATATTCCGGCGCTCCATAGACGAATTGAAATTCTTAAAAATTATTCGTTCCATATGCACCAAATATGCGAAAATTATATTACATTTTTTATACAATATCAATAAAATAAACTAATGATGTGTTAGATTAATATATCAGAAAATTAATTGTTATTAATTATAAAAACACCCGGCATGCCACTGTTTATATGTGCCGGGTGTTTTGTACATAATGGAATGGTGTTTTATGCATAATAGAACTTAACTTCGAAAAGTTTTAAATAGATTGTTTTTTGTTTATTTGTATTTAATTACTCATTGTCTTATTTGCTTAATCGAACTTATGAATTGTTTGGGTCCAGGACATCCCTCAGGGCATCTCCGAAAAGGTTAAACCCCAGAACCACTATCATAATCATAAGCCCTGGGAAAAAGGATACCCAAGGTGCCTGGTCCAGAAGCCCCTTGCCACTGTCCAGAATAACTCCCCAGCTTGGCTGCGGTGGCTGGGCACCAAGGCCTAAAAAACTCAAAGAGGCCTCGATTACGATAGCTTTCGGCAATTCCAGAGTAGCCATTACAATAACCGGGGTTAACGCATTAGGCAATATATGCCTGAAGATAATCCTTGCATCGCTCATGCCAAGTATCCGGGCGGCTTCTATAAATTCCCTCTGTTTCAGGGAAAGGAACTGTCCCCTTACTACACGGCAGTATCCTGCCCAACTGGCCAAAGCAATAGCAATAATAACATTCTGAAGCCCTGTACCCAGGGCTGCAATAAAGGCTATGGCCAGCAGTGTGGTGGGAAAGGCCCAGGCAATATCAGTAACCGCTGATATAATATAATCAATGGTGCCGCCGTAATATCCGGCCAGGGCACCAAGTATTGTGCCTATCATGAGCGAGAAAGACACTGCAATAAAAGCCACCTGGAGCGAAATCCTGGCTCCGTAGGCTATCCTGGTGAAGATATCCCTTCCGAATTCGTCGGTACCAAAAATGTGTTCCCTACGGGGAGATTGCAAAATGGCATTAACATCCGGGGCGTCATAACTGTAACGGGTCAGCCATGGAGCCAATGCTGCCGTGAGAACAAACAATACAATTATTATGGACCCTATTACGGCTCCTTTATGCCGGAAAAGCCTTTTCAGGAAATCTATTGTATCCCTTTTTCTTACCGTTATATGTTCATTAGTTGTTTCCTGTCCGACCCATTTATCATCAACGTAAACTTGAACATCTTTGCTTATTGACAACTTTTATCACCTTCTTTACCACAAAAATCAACTGTACCTGATGCGGGGATCAACAATTGCATACAGTATGTCCGCCAGAATGTTTGCCAATATGATGGATGAGGTCAATATTATCATGGCGCCCTGGACCACAGGGTAGTCTCTTGATAATATTGAATCCACCATTAGCCTGCCTAACCCCGGAATGCTGAAAATAATCTCCAGGGCTACAGACCCTCCTATTATCCATCCTAGTCTTAATCCCATAATAGTAATAACCGGAATAAGGGCATTTTTCAGTGCATGCCTGTAAATAACCACTTTTTCGTAAAGGCCTTTGCTTCTGGCAGTCCTTATATAATCCTGCCTCAGTACATCCAGCATGCTGGAGCGGACCATTCTCGCAGTTATGGCTGCATTGGTGAGGCCAATGGCAAGACCTGGAAGGAAAAGCTGCCTTATGGTCCCATCTCCCGAGATGGGAAACCATCTCAATTTATAGGCAAAAACATACAAAAGCAGCATACCCAGCCAGAAAGTAGGGATGGCTGTACCGACCAGGGTGCCTGACATGCACAGGTAGTCGATAATGGTATTCTGTTTCACGGCTGCGGCAACCCCTGCCGGAATGGCAATTATGAAAGTTATTACAAATCCCAAAAGGCCAATCTGCAACGTTACCGGAAGCCTTTCCCTGATCATTTCTATAACCGGTCTGTCCTGGAGGATGGAGATTCCCAAATCTCCTTTCAGAACGCTTTTTACAAATCTGAGATACTGGACAAAGAAAGGTTGGTCCAGTCCATATTTCTGTCTTATGCTTTCATAAACTTCCGGTGTCACATTGGGCCCGGCAATCCGGGAAACCGGATCGCCGGGGGCAAAGTAAAATATGGAAAAGACTATAATTGTCATCAGAATAATAACAGGTACCATTAAAACCAATCTTTTTGCAATAAACTTAAGCATCTGTTCACTCCCTATTCCACTACTAAATCAAATCCGTCGTTGTATTGGAGCATCCACGGATGGTACTTGAAGTTCTTCACTTCTTTCCGTACGGCAATCATCTGTTTCGGGATATAGATGGGCGCCCATACGGCCTGGTCAATCAGGTAACGCTGCACCTCCTTGTAGGCCTCGGCCCTCTCATCCCAGGTGGGTCTTTGAGCCGCAAAGGTAATCAATTCGTCTGTCTTGTCATCCACCCATCTTGAATGGTTAGGATACGGAAATTGCTTTGAAAGCAGGAACCAGTCAAGGATATCTGCATTGGACCAGCTATATTCCCTTATGAACAATTCCTGTTTTCCTTCTTTTAACATGTCTGTATAACTGGCGGAATCATAAAGCTGGATTCTTGCATTTATATTAACTGCTTTAAGCTGGTTTTGAATAATTTCCGCCAGCTTGCTGCTCTTGGATGAGTTATCGGCTGAAATGGTAGTTTCGAACCCGTTGGGATAACCTGCCTCAGCCAAAAGCTGCCTGGCTTTTTCCGGGTTGTATTCATAAGCCAGGTCTTTGCTTTCCTGCAAGTATTCATCCTTAAGAGCAGGAGGCAGGTACCCGTAAGCTACCTCGCCATAACCTCTGAAAACAAATTGTATAATTTCTTCCCGGTTCAATGCGTGATTGATTGCCCTGCGGACTCTTACATCGCTGAAAGGTTCCTTGTCTGTGGCATAAGCGAGATACCCGAGTTTTGTGGCTTCTTCCTTGTAAACTGTAATATCCGGAAGATTATCCAGCTTTTCAACATGAGCTTCCGGTACATTTCTTAAAATTTGGATACCACCTACTTCAAGTTCCATTACTCTTGAATTTTCATCGGGTATGGTTTTTAGAACTATCTTGTCTATAAGTGCCGGTCCCCTGTTTGACATCCATTCAGGACCCCAGTTGTATTCTTCATTTTTTACGATAACCAGTTTGTCGCCGGGTATCCATTCCTGGAACTTAAACGGTCCTGTACCGATTACAATCTTTTTGCCATAATCATCTCCATATTTTTCATAAGCATTGGCAGGATGGATTCCGGAAGCTGTTGCCGAGAGATTATATAAAAGGTTTGGGAACGGATAATTGAGTACAAATTCCACTGTATAGTCATCAATAATGTTGACTTCCTTTATTGCCTCCAAATCCCCCCTGAAAGGCGAACCTGTATCGGGGTTCTTGATGGTGTCAATAGTCCATTTGACGTCCTCGGCTGTAAAATCCGTGCCATCATGGAATTTGACACCTTTTCTTAAGTAAAAGGTCCATGTCAGACCATCATCGGAAACATCCCATTTTTCGGCCAATCCCGGCTTGTAACCAAACTCATAGTCCCTGGTTATAAGCCTGTCGTGTATATAGATTAATGCGTCAGAATACCAGGCGGTTTTTATCGTATCCAAAATCTCTGCATCCCGGTCATAACCTATAGAAAGAACTTTTTCAACAGGTTCTTTCCCGGCACCGGTTTTTTGCGAACATCCTGCCGCGATACTCAAACAGAGTACCAAAATCAAAGCTGATAACAAAAATCTGCAATACTTTCTTACTTTCATTTTGTTTCACCTCTCCTTGTTTTTTTATTTGAAATCTGTAAGAAACCTGTCGTAGTATTAACACAAATGGCAGCAGACATAGTGCCCGTTCCCTATAGATTTAGGTTCAGGTTCAATTTCACTGCATACCTTATCAGCATATTTGCACCGTGTCCTGAACCGGCAACCTGATGGCGGATTAACCGGGCTTGGAACTTCTCCCTCCAACAGGATTTTTTTCTTCTTTGTTACTGTCCCAAGTTCGGATGTTACTGACAATAACGCCTTGGAATAAGGATGAGCCGGATTTCTGAACAATTCTTCAGAAGGGGCCGTTTCCACAATTTTGCCTAAATACATAACCGCCACCCGGTCACTGATATACTTCACTACCCTCAAATCGTGAGATATGAACAGATACGAAAGACCCAGGCGGTTTTTAAGGTCTGTCAGGAGATTTATAATCTGTGCCTGGATGGATACGTCCAGGGCTGATACCGGTTCGTCGCAAATGAGAAGTTTCGGGTTTACGGCAAGGGCACGGGCGATGACCACCCTTTGGCGCTGACCCCCGCTGAATTCATGAGGGTATTTGTTTTCCTCACCTTTTAGCCCCACCATGCCGAATAAAGCCTGAACCGTTTCTCTTCTCTGCATCTTGTTTTTCATTCCATGCACCGCCAGGACTTCATCGATGGCTTTGCCCACTGTTTTTCTCGGGTTCAGGGATGCGTAGGGGTCCTGAAAAACAAGCTGCATATGCTTGTATGCATTTCTGAGCTGTTTTTTGTTGAAACGGGTTATGTCCTGGCCTTCAAATATAATCATACCGTCTGTGGGGTCCAGGAGCCTCAGAACAGTACGCACAGTAGTGGACTTGCCGCACCCGCTTTCCCCGACAAGACCCAGTATTTCTCCGCTGTTTATATAAAAGTCTATTCCGTCCACGGCTTTGATATAATCTGTATCATTACCGGGCAGATACTTTTTCAGCGGGAAGTATTTTTTCAAATTTTTTACTTCAAGAAGCTTTACGGACAAAAACTTCACCTCCATGTCTTCTTTGAACTTACCCGGTATGTCAGTTTCAAGTGTAATTCCAGCAGCTTACCTGGTTTGCGCCGACTTGAACAATAGGCGGTTCCTTTAGCCTACATATTTCCTGTGCGTAATTACAGCGGTTTTTAAACCTGCAGCCTTCCTTTATTTCACCGGGAACAGGCACCGTACCCCTGATTTCTTTGAGCTTTTGCCGCCTGTCCATATTCATGTGGGGGATAGCTTCCAGCAAACCTTTTGTATAAGGATGCTTCGGATTGCTGAAGACAGAGCCTGTATCTGAATATTCAACAATTCTGCCTGCATACATAACAGCCACTTTATCGGCGATATCCGCCACGATGCCCAGATCGTGGCTTATTATGATAACGGAAGAGTGAAATTTATTTTTCAGTTCGTTTATAAGTTCCAGTATTTGTGCCTCAACGGTCACGTCCAGGGCTGTGGTTGGTTCATCGGCAATAAGAAGGCTGGGATTGCACGCAAGGGCCATGGCGATCATAACCCTCTGTCTCATACCACCGCTCAGTTGGTGAGGATACTGCTTAACCACCTTTTCCGGCAGCGGGATTTTAACCAGTTTTAGCATTTCAACGGTTCTGGCTAGGGCCTCCTTTTTTGATAAATCAAGATGTTGTATCAGGACTTCCGAGATTTGGCGTCCTATGGTAAGTACGGGATTTAATGAGGTCATAGGTTCCTGAAATACCATGGATATTTCCTTTCCCCTAATTTCCCTCATTTCATCCGCGCTTTTATCCAAAAGGTTTTCCCCCTTAAAGAGGATCCTCCCTTTTACTATCCTTGCAGGAGGTGACTGCAAAAGCCTCATTATAGACAGAGCGGTAACGCTTTTTCCGCATCCTGATTCTCCGACTATCCCCAATGTTTCTCCCTTTTCCAATGAAAAACTGACACCGTCTACCGCAGGGATTTCACGGTCACCGGCGTAAAAGTACACTCCCAGGTTATCTACTTTCAGAATTTCTTCCCTCAACATTACACCCCCTGTTTATTTAATTCATTAATACCAGGTTAGCAACAGATTACATGATTGATACAATATGGAAGTATAGATATAAAATGGATTTCATTAGTATTATAAATTACCAGTAATTAAAGTGCCGGTTACTTTAATAATTACTTTGTACAGTTAGCCAGAATCAGACCGGGCTATCTTTATCAGGCAGCCGTTATGAATTGCAAAATATGTTACTGATTTAGATTGCAAATGGCAATAATAGGGAATATTAAATTAAAAGCTATGGGAGATTCCATAGCCTTAATTTTGAACAATAATATCCATCCAGCATGTGATCTCCTCTCCAACGCCTGCGAGGTTAGCTGCCGGGTTCGGGTCGAAGAGTTAACCCTAAATATTTAAGCAGCAGAACCTTTAAATCTTGAGTCCAAACCGTGCCTAAATATAATTCACCCCAAAAGTTGGGTCCCCCACTTCCTTTTACAGAATTCGGCGCTTTAATACTGGGGCAACTATGCCAATGCTTTATATTATTCACTTTTGAAAAATTACTTTTCTAATTATATCATTAACTGCTAAACTTTGCAAATATTTATGTTACCAATTTGACGATTTCCCAATCATTTGCCGAATTGGGCTATTTGGACCAGTGTGTGCTGATTCCATGTTAATATATTCAATATTTTGGATATTTTAAACCCAGCAGGTCAGAAATAAGGCAATTTAAACCTTTCATAGGACTTGGAATGGTTATGTCCAGGACATACATCAATCCCAGGACAAAAGCTATGGTATAAAAAACAAAAAAAGCTATAAGTTCTCTCCATTCTTTCCTTTTTATGAGTCCCGGAACATTAATGATTAATATTATTGCATAAACCGGCAGGAGAAATATCATGTTACCTTACCTCCTTTAGACTCAGGCAAACGGCGAATTTTGGCAATAAGCAGCGTAAGGGGAGGGATAACAAGCATAAGTGGTAAAGAATATATAATACCGGCATTTTGCGTTATTTCTGCATGATCCAGCGGTGATTGAAATACAGTGGCGGCAATTATCACTTCAATGCCGGCCAGGGGCAAGACCAGCGGCATGTACGACTTTAAGCCCAAAATTTCCGAAACGGCAAGCAGCAATGCATAAAAGAAAAGGCAGCATTTAAAAAAGATCAGGACCGTTTGGGCAATACCCACAAGGAAATCCATTCTTGTTAATACTGTCCCAATGTCGATAAGCCGGGTGGACTGAAATGACGGTGCAGTCCAGATGGTTTGCGTAATGCCTAATACCGCCGTATTTCTTACAGCCACTATAAAAAGGGAAAAAGCGCCGAGTAATAACCCGGAAAGGGTGTTTTTTATGACATTTCCATCTTTGTTTGTGTATCCTATAATCATCAGAAACACGATTGTTTCGCCGAAAGGAATGGACACCATAATATGAATGCCCTGGAATATTCTTATAAACGGAAGTTCAAAAAGAGGTAAAAAATTGGAGAAATCCATTTTGTCTACTAAAAGGATTGTTGTGCTTATAGACACGAATATGCCGGTGATAACAAATAAATAGCTTATTCTTGCCAACACTTCAATGCCTCTTGAAACGGCATACGCACATGTTGCGGTAAATACCGCCAAGAAGAATATGAACGGGGTGTTAGGCATCAGAAAGATTGTATATAGTTCACCCACATCGCGTATATTAAAAGATAAGGTAATAAAAAGAAAGAAAATATAGTAGATGGACAACAGTTTACCCAGGATACGACCGTAAATAATATCATTAATCTGTATTACATTCATACCGGGAAACCTTTTTGCAAGGGCAGCATAAGAAATGACAAAGGGTATTGACACAAGAAGCCCTGCCAGTATAACCATCCATGTCTGTTTTTCAGCCATTCCTACAGCAAAATCTATAAGCATAACAGAACCTTGTACAAAACCTGAAACTAGAAACAGCAACTGTGGTCCGCTTATTCTTCCTTTTTCTATATTTGTCATACTGCCTTTCCAACCTGCCTTTGCACAAATTTGCTGCCCACGTTTATCCTGGCACCGGTGCTTTTACCAACAAATCGGCCTTTTTTATTTCTGCTTTTACATCAATGTTTAACACTATATCAGGATAAATATCATCCCAATTGTCTTTAATGGCATTCCATTTACTGCTGTATTTCTTGTGAAGCATTTCACCGAATCCGAAAATATCGGCCTTCAATTCCTTTGATTTTTCAAATGCCGCCATGATTTCATGTTTTATAACCTCT
>Ga0134098_1000548_pt1 | contig 37898 bp, 30 predicted proteins | sample 9_3taG_FD_94456 | JGI IMG/M metagenome (GOLD analysis project Ga0134098, IMG submission 94456) | Switchgrass degrading microbial communities from high solid loading bioreactors in New Hampshire, USA - 9_31_10_142_A3 metaG | ecosystem: Engineered > Bioreactor > Semi-continuous > Anaerobic >... | reverse complement strand
ACAATCACTCCATTCCTGGTTGAAAAAGTTGGCCTACTTTTTCAACTTTTTCAACTTGTTTTACTGTGATTGTATCAACTACACAACCGATATACTATGTGAGGGTTTCTTTGACGCTTACATTGTTATAACATATGGGATCATTTTTTCACGACGGAAAAACTGGTATCGGAAATCAAACCGGCAGGGTTCGGTTCATATGAGCTTTACGGCGATGTTGCCGGAAAGGAATATTCCGATACGGGAGAAACAATTTGCATTGTTCTCACAAAATAAAATACCTTAGAAATAAAATAGAGGATGAAGCTTATATTTTATTAAAACCTCTTAAATAAAGGAGATTTTTAATTACGACATCCGATTTCCACCAGTTTTTGCTTACCGCCCATTCATCCGGATAGTCGGCCCATTTCCATGTTATATTCCATGAGCCGTCTTCAAGCTGGGTTTTAATTATAAATTCGCATTCATAGTCGGCAATTTCCTTATTATCAGCATAAAATATGCTTTCTTTGCCGCTGATGAATTGTGAAGGCTTGCAAATGTATGATGTTTCCCATTCGGCGGTATTCCATGTAATACTGTATTCAACCTGCTTTATCAGTTTGGCTTTCAAAGCATTAATGTCAAAAATACCGGTAATACCCGCTTCCTCAACATACTGCATAAGGCGGATATAGCACAGCACTGTTGCCATATTTCCGAGAAGTCTCTGATTCATATAAGTATTTACGGCTTCTCTTGCCAAACGGCATCCCAGTTCATACAGCTTGCTGCCTTTATTCGCGTATTTAATTATAAAACCCGCCAGGCAGGCCGTAGGATTGTAGTCATCATGGGCATTTCTGCCCATTTCCGTATCCCACCACGGCGCATGCGGATAATCGTCATTTGTCTTTACAATGTCGTACCAAAAATACCCGTTAAAATCTTTGCCGCTTTCGAGATAGTTTAAAATTCCCCTGATTATCGGATGTAAATTGTCAGTAAAGTCAATTTCACGAAGAATTTCGGTTGCGCACCAGGTTTGGATAGGTGAAGAATTCGGATTCCATGCATCAGGTTCAAGGGCATGCCCGAAACCTCCATCGTTATTCTGATAACAGGACAACGCGTTTAAGACCTCTTCCCTGCTCCCGTTCTCAAAATGATACTGCCACCGCGCAAGATCCAACGGCCTTGCATTCCTGTATATGAATTCTTTCGCCTTCCGAAAAACGCTATTCATTATTACGCCTCCCGAACCTCATCCATTCCGGCAGCAGAAGTCTGAAGCTGCCTTTTTCACGAATGGCCAGAATCACGCTTTGAAGCAGAATAAAGAAGCACAGCATAAGACCCGTTGTAATGCTTTGATAATACGGCTTAGTAAGACCCGAAGCGATAACAATATTCGTAATGGTTTTTAAAGAAAGCATTCCGAAAAGCGTGCCAATTACATTTCCAACCCCGCCCGTCAATAATGTTCCGCCTATAATGTTCGACGCGATTGCCTGCATTTCCGCCTGCGCGGCATTGGCGGCATCCCCTGCGCCCGTATGCAGAAGATAAACGTAGCCGCTGATTCCGGACAATAATCCGGCTAACACGTAAGCAATGAATTTTGTGCGCCTGACGTTAATGCCGAGCGTTAACGCACTGTGACTGTTTCCGCCTACAGCGTAAAGATTGCGGCCGAACCGTGTCCATTTCAGAATCACCGCTATAATTACCACTATTGATATAGCTGCTATTACTCCGGGCTCAATCTGGGCGGGAATGAAATTGCCTGTCTTTCCGTAATAACCTATGCCAGGCAGTGTAATCCGTGCCTGTTTTAGCCTGAGAAACTCCTCATTGGCGGCCGTGCGCGGAGCAATGCTGACTATCGTTATCATACCTCTTGCAAAAAACATGCCTGCCAAAGTAACAATAAAGGGCTGTATTTCCAAATATGATACCAATACCGCATGAACGAGCCCGAATGCTAATCCTATGCCTATCGCTATAAGCAGCGAACCTAATACGGTGCCGCCGTGATCATCAAGATAAACAACGCAGACCATAGTTACAAGGGCGGTTATACCGCCGCCTGAAATATCTATTCCTCCCGATATCATAACCATTGTAAGCCCGCACGCAATTATAAGCAGGTACGCATTGTTATTGAAAAGATCGAGAAACTGCTGCGGGTTTAAAAATCCGCCGCGCCAGACTATCATTGCAATCAAATACATACCGAAGAAAGTGCACACCGTAATCGTCATAAGCAGGTTGGTGTTGGATATAGGCTCCCTGCGTTTCTTTTTCGATATTCCTGCCAACAAACCATTATTTTTTTCCATAGCATCTTCCCCATTACTCCGTCGGTTTTTCGCGCAATTGAACGGGATAATCCCGGGCAACCGGCGATTGAGCTACAATGATGATTATATAAACAATTGCTTTTTAAGAAGCCTTCATTGGAATTTTCGCACCGGCCTGTTTTTTAAACAGTTTATTAATAAGATTAGCTGCAAATTCTTTAACAAGCGGCGAACTGATTACAACGATTAATATAATAACAATCGCCTTGTAGGCTTTTACCGCCGCCGAAGGAACCTTCATCGCGTAAAGCGTAACCGTCAAAGCCTGAATTATGTACGCTCCTATTACCGAACCATACAAATTGAACTTTCCGCCACTAAGAGCGGTTCCGCCAATAGCGACCGACAAAATGACATCCATCTCCGCGTCCAAAAGCAGGGTTTCATGGTTGATAAGCCCTATTCTGCATACCGTAATATTGCCTGCCGTAGCAACGCAGATTCCCGATATCATAAACGCTATCAGTTTTACCCAAACAGGGTTTATCCCGTTTAAGTGTGCGGTTCCTTCATTTATTCCGACCACCTGTGTGTATAATCCAAGGGTAGTAAATCTTAAAACAAGTGAAATTAATACCAGGAATAGAACCATGATAATGATTGGAGTGGGTATCGGTATCCCCGGAATAAAACCTCCGATGCTGGCCAGCAGCGGGCTTGAAATAGTGGGCGTTGCTCCGCCGTTTATCCAATAGGCAATGGAACGCCCTGCAGAAAACAATATCAAAGTCGCTATCATCGGCTGAATTTTGAATACGGCAACGAGTATCCCGTTAAATGTGCTGAAAAGAACGGAAACGAGACAACTGGACAAAAACGCGAGAATGATCACCGGTATGGTAATTTCATTCGAACGAAGCACGCTGACGAAAACACTGCCGGCTATTGCGGCCACAGCCGCAACGCTTATGTCCTGTCCTTTACACGACGATGTTATCAGTGTCATGCCGATTGACATTATAGCGACCGCTGACGCACCGTTCAGGATGCTGATAAGATTTCCTGAAAGAACACGGTATCCCTGGTTGTTTGTCACTATGTTTATCGAAAAAAATTCTACATCCCTGATCAAGTTGAAAATTACGATCAGCAGAAGTGAAAACAACGGTATAACCAACTGGGACCGTGCGAATTTCTTTAAAACATCACGCATTTTGCACCGCCTCCCCCGCTATCATATGCATAATGTTGTCCTGCGTCATATCATCGCCTTTCAATTCACCGACTGCCTTACGATCGCGCATAACAATAAGGCGCGAGCAGGTGCGAAGCATTTCCTCTATTTCGGATGAAATGAATGTAACACTGACGCCTTCTTCGGCAAGCTTCAGTATAAGTTTTTGTATTTCGACTTTTGTTCCTACATCAATGCCTCGCGTCGGTTCATCAAGGATAAGATACTGCGGATTTGTAAGCAGCCAGCGCGCTAATATCGCTTTCTGCTGATTCCCGCCCGACAGCGATTTTATCGGTGTATCCATTGAAGCGGTTTTTATTCCAAGTAATTTTATGTACTCATCCGCGAAAGCTTCGGCTTCAGCCCTTGAAAACGGCCTGAAAAAACCTTTCATTACCTGCAGCGCGAGTATAATATTTTCTCGCACGGATAAATCCTCTACAATGCCGTCGCGCTTCCTGTCTTCAGGCAGATATCCGATGCCACGTTTCATCGCGTCTTTGGGTTTTTTAATTTTAACGTCTTTTCCGTTTATCTTTATTTTCCCGCCTGTAATTCTATCGGCAGCAAAAATAGCACGCACACTCTCGCTCCGGCCGGAGCCGAGCAGCCCGGTAAACCCGTTAACTTCTCCTTTTGAGATTTTAAAATCAAACGCATTCGGACAGCTTGTGCTTGATAATCCAACGGCCTCGTAAACCGGCAGGACATCCGTTTTTTCATCGGGCAGTTTTCGCTTCTGCAGCGTTGAAACATCATCAAGGTCTTTGCCCATCATTTTTGAAATAAGCTGTACGCGAGGCAAATCCTTTACTTCATACTCCCCTACCAGTTCACCGTTGCGCAGGACGGTTACCCTGTCGCTTATCTCATACATCTGGTCAAGAAAGTGTGTAATAAAAATTATGCTTACGCCGCGCGACTTCAGTTCGCGCATCAGCGAGAAAAGTTTCTCAACCTCCTGTTCATCGAGCGAGGAAGTAGGCTCGTCGAAGATAAGCACTTTACATTCCATATCTACGGCACGGGCAATGGCCACCATCTGCTGTACGGCTATCGAACAGGTGCCAAGCTGCTGAGCGGCCCTTGCAGGGATATTCAGTTTTTTAAGTATCTCTGCCGTCTTCTTTTTCATTGAGCGCCAGCTTACGAAGCGGTAATTGCCTCGCCCTATGAACATATTCTCTGCAACCGTAAGGTTGGGACAGAGCGTTATCTCCTGGTAAACCGTGCTTATGCCCAGACTTTGAGCCTCGTGAGGCGATTTTACATTAATCTCTTTTAATCCGCCGTTTATATCCAAAAATATCTGACCTGAATCCTTCGGGTATACTCCTGTCAAAACCTTGATCAATGTGGACTTTCCTGCTCCGTTTTCGCCCATCAGAGCATGAATCTCTCCTTTTCTGAGCGTAAAATCCACATTTTGCAAAGCGCGAACACCCGGGAAAGATTTGCATATATTTCTCATTGATAAAACGATGTCGTTCTGCATCATCGTGACCATCCTTAAAGGTATTGGAAGTTTTTAATAAACAGCGATGCAAGTATGCGGATATCACCGCATACTTGGCATCGCACAAACTTATTATATCTTTTTATTTACAGGTGAAGCAATATCTGTTATTAATCGCCGATACCGTATTTGTCTATGTCTGCTTCCGTAATAGTCGCCGCATCAAAGTATCTTTCTTCGTTGATAACGATCTTTTCAGAAAGCGTCTTTCCGGCTTCAAGATCCTGTATCATCTGGTGAATCCTTTCAGCCTGGAACGGGCTGCACTGTACGTCCAGGTTCCAGTTGCCAGCGAGCACTTCCCTGAGAGCCCACTTATTGAAGTCAAAGCCTATAATTACGACGTCTCCGTTTTTACCGTGCGTGATACCGGCTTCATCGAGCGCCGCAACCGCACCCCTGGCCATACCGTCGTTTTCAGCGTATATAACGTTAAACTTTTCTCCCGAATTTATAACTGATTCCACAATCTGCTTTGCAGTAGCTTCGTCCCATGTAGCGGTCTGCTGAACGACGCATTTCATCGTGCCTTTCTCAAATTGCTCGTTCAAAGGTTCCGTACGTCCGATCTGAGCATCGCTGCCCATTGCGCCCTGAATATGTACAACATTATATTCAGGAAGTTTCTGATCCAACAGCCACTGGACAGCCATCTTGCCCTGCGCTTTCATGTCAGATATGACAGCAGCTTCAAACAGGCTTTGATCAACGTTCATCATGCGGTCAAAAAGGAATACTTTAACGCCCGCATTCTTTGCGTTTTGAAGAACATTCGTCCACCCGTCCGTTGCAGCCGCCGAGATGAGGAGGTAGTCCACGCCGTCGGTGATGAACTGCTGTGCCGCATTCAGCTGCTCATCATTCTTCAGGCTGTAGAATGTCGATACTTTGTATCCGTTTGCTTCGTTGAATACCCTTTCAAAGTCTGCCACGTTTGCGGCGCGGTATCCGGACTCGGAAGGCGGGTTGTTAACTATGCCGACTTTGATGAGACCACCGGAAGTGTCCGCAGGTGTTTTCGATGTTGTATCGGATGGTGTTTGCGCCGGAGTTGAAGGTGCTGCCGTGCATGCTGCCAGTCCCAGTGCTAACACGGCGACCAGGATTAAAGCTAGAAATTTTTTCATTTTTCTTTCCCCTTTCTTTTTTCTTTTGTGCAGATCGTATAACTATTGGATAAAAAAAACAAGTTTTCCGTATGAAGTGCATAAAATTTTAAACAAATTCATTTAAAAAACTAACAATTAACTTCTTAATATTCTTTTGTATTCCTTATTTTCTATCTTATTCCAGTTATCTTTATCAGTGTTTCGTAATATTTCAAACATTTACAGTAAAAAAACCAACCTCAGTATTTCCTGCTGTCGATTATTTCCCGGGTGATACTCGTAAAGTCAAAATAAGTCTCATCTATGTATCTAATCCGCTCTATCGGTTCTCCGCGCTCGAGCTTCTTTATAGTTTCATCCACATACGGCCCCTGCAGCGGATTGCATTCCACATTCAATGCTATTTTCCTCGCTAAAGTATACTCAAGCCCAAGCCTCGTTGCGTCAAACGATATTACAATTACGCCGCTGTAAGGGTCGCACTGCAGTCCCGCTTCCTCCATCGCATCGATCGCACCGAGCGCCTCACCGTCGTTTTCACAGTAAACAACGTCTATATCTTTTGTCTGCTTTAAAATAGAGCTCATGACTTCATATGACTTGGCTCTCGTAAAATCCCCGCACTCCTGCGCCACGATTTCCCAGTTCGGATGCCGCCTGACCGCTTCCTCAAGAGCGGCAGTCCTGCCTATCTGCGCGGAGGAACCTATCGTACCCTGAATATGGACTATTCTTATCGGTTCTTCACTTCTGCCCCGCTTTTTAAGAAAGTCCGCAAGCCAGTTAGCCGCTATCTCGCCTTCCTTATAAAAATCAGCACCGATAAAAGCCGTGAACAAATCCCTATCCTGTTGTTCTATATACCTGTCGATCACGATGACCGGTATATCGGCTTCCTTAGCTTCGAGCAGAATGGAATTCCATCCGGTCTCAACATTCGGAGAAAATACGATATAGTCCACACCCTGCTGTATAAACATCCGGATAGCCCGGATCTGGTTTTCCTGCTCCTGTCTTGCATTATCAAAAATCAGCATGTATCCGTTTTCTTCGGACAGTGCGGACTTCATGCTCTCGGTGTTGGCCACGCGCCACTCCGACTCGGCCCCTACCTGCGAAAACCCAACCACAATCAAATTATCTTCGGGAGTTCCCGACACGGACTGCTCCTCTTTAGTGCAGCCGCCCAGGAACAACATGATAATGCATAAAAACGCAGCAAAAAGCTTTCTCATATTGACATCTCCTTGTCGCTTGTCTTCATCGGAATGGTAACAATAACCTTTGTTCCGGCATCCGGTTTGCTTTCCAGTGATAAGCCGTATTCCGCGCCGAACAGTATCTGTATCCTCTGGTGCACCGTTCTCAATCCAAAGCCTTCCCTCTTGTTATCGGTGAGGGAAGCCCGGACCTCTTCAAGGCGTTCGTCGGACATGCCAAGCCCGTCATCAATTACTTCGAGAATAATACGTTCGTTCTCGATTCTGCCGGTCAGACGGATAAAACCTTTCCGCCGCGTATTTTTTATGCCGTGATATAACGCGTTTTCCACGACCGGCTGAAGTGTAAGCTTCGGCAGGATATACTTTTTCAGCTCTTCCGGGATGTTTATTTCGTAATCCATTAAATCACGGTAGCGCATCTGCTGGATTTCAAGATAGCTGCGGATGTGCTGCTCTTCCTCTTCAATAGTAATTACATTTTTCCCGCGGCTTAACGATAAGCGGAAATAGTTTGACAGGCTTGCGACCATTTTTACCGCTTCGCTGATTTCCCCGGACTCAATAAGCCATACAAGGGTGTCCAAGGTATTATAAAGGAAATGCGGATTAATCTGCGCCTGCATCAACGCGAATTCGGTGCGTCTGCGCTGCTTTTCCTGCTCGGCATTTTTTTCAATAAGTTTTATAAGCCGCTCCACCATATCCTCAATGCCGTTGGAAAGTATCTGTATTTCCTCGACGTCTGCCTGGATAGGCTCACGAACTGCCAAACTCCCCTTACCGATCGCTTCCAGTCGCTCGCAGATCATGTCTATCGGATCAACAATCTTGCGGCTTAATTTTTTAGAACTTGCCAGGAGCAAACATAGCAGCACGATTGAAAAGAATATCGCGATAACCATCAGGACAATCATATTCGCGACCATATCCGACTGCAGACTGTTCAGGTGCGCCGCTTCGTAATACAGGTAAGTGTACATGTAGCTCTGGATCAAATCGGTCGTAATATAGATATCTTTCTCCAACTGGTCGACGCGCGAGTCGTATTCTTTTGTTTCGGCGATTCTCTGCATCTTTTGCTCAAGATTGCTGCACAGGTTCAGCACGCTGCTGATTGCACGGATACTGTTTTTTTGAGTCGTGGAATGGTACAGCTTCTGCGCAATCTCCTTCGCAGACTGCACTTCTTTGATCGGCAAGCCTTCCGAATCCTGGCTGTCAATCACATAAAAGTACATTTTCAAATCCACATCATCTTTGAAATTCTGATTGAACTCCGAGGCCGTTGTGACATTACTAAGTATTGCGTTATACCGGAATGCATACACAATACCGACCGACGCAAGCACAATAATGACAATCATCAGCGGCAGCGATACCAACAGAAGCATATTCCAGAGCCTGCCTTGCATTTTTATTTTTTCATCTTTATGACGGTATACAATGCTCACTGTTTTGCTCCTTTTCGATATTCGCTCGGTGTGCAGCCCGTAATTTTTTTAAACACAAAACTGAAGTAGCGCGAATCCTTATATCCGACTTCCGACGCAATTTCGGACAGCAGCTTGTCCGTATGACGAAGCAAGCGTTTTGCTTCATTGATTCGTTTCACGGTGAGATATTCTATCAGGGTTTGCCCGACTTCCTGGCTGAATATCGCCGACAGGTAGTTCGGGCTTATATTCACTTCTTTCGCGACCCTGTCAAGTGAAATGGACGCATCCGCAAAATTCCTGTCAATGAAACCGATAGCGTGCCTTAAAATATCGCGCTGCTGTTTTATGCTTTCAAGGTCGCGCATCTCGATTGTCCGCTTAATTACCCGAAGTACGTACCGCCTTGCTTCGTCAATTGTTGATACGCTGTCATCAGGCCGGTATTCGGGTAACCATAAGCTGTCAAAGCTGCAGCCTATCGAATCCAGATATTTTACAGCCGCAAAGAAAACAGCCATTGTGAAGTACCTGCAGAATATCGGCAGTGAAGCAAATTCCTCACCGATGTTATGAAGTATCTGATCTATGAAGTTATCGGTTTCTTTTTCGGTTCCGCTGCTTAAGAACTTCCTGATATGTTCCGGATCAATTTCCTTGCTGCCCGCGTCCAGTCGTGAGCGGCTGTTTTCCGTAAGTTTCATTATGCTTGCTTCCGAAAGAATATGCTCATCCGGGCATAAATATCGGTAAGACAATATACGGCTGGCCTCATCAAAACAGTTTGGAATGGCACCGAGCCTTGATACGGGAGTACCGCATGCGATATACCAGCTTACATCGTGACCTGCCATCGCGCAGCGGTTTTTAATATTTTCAATGCAATTGGCCGTGTTGCGCCCGATATCGCTTTCCGGCCCTTTCACCAAAACAGCATATGTTGTTATATTCCACCTGAAAAAAATAAGCTCGGGATGATCGACGAAATACTTCGTAACATTATTCTGTACCGCAGCGAGATTTTCGGTATAGCTTTCAGGTACACTGCCATCGTATTCGGCGCTGCTAAGAGAAAAAAGAACAATATTATAGAACGGAGCGATTATATCAATATTCAAATTCTTTGCAGTTTCACAGATTTCCGGGACACTCAGGCCGCCGGTAACAATCTGCTCAAAAAATCTTCTTCTTGAAAAATTCTCATATTCCTGGGCTTCCCGTTTAAAATTTTCTATGTACTGCTGCTGATAACGCTCTTCCTGCATTTTCTCCCGCATTTCATTGAGCATTTCCACGAGTTTTTCCTTAATGATCGGCTTAAGCAGATACTGCTCCACGCCCAGGTGAATAGCCTGCTGCGCATATGAAAAATCGTCATAACCGCTGATTATGACAATTTTCGTCCTGGGAAGCTCTTTACGAACTATTTTAATTAACGACAGTCCGTCCATAAACGGCATTTTGATATCGGTGATAAGAAGATCGGGTTGTATTTCGCGAATCATCGGCAGCGCGAGTTCACCGTCCGAAGCGTCGCCGGCATAATGAAAACCGTACTGTTCCCACAGAACGTTTTTACGTATGCCTTCGCGAACCACTGTTTCATCCTCGACAAGAAAAACCTTAAACATACTGGTTCTTCCCTTCTCATCAACGCCTGTGCTCATCATGGAATGCATCGGAAGGATTGGTAACAACATAGAAGAAAATATAAGCACACATATTTGCGATTCAGACTTATCACTGCATATATCTGGAATTTATATCACGTACATTAATGATAGCACCTTGAAAAACATATTGTCAACAATATCGGCGCCGAGGCATTTAAGCGGTATTGACAGTGCTTGCCGGCGAATATATTATTAAAACATACCATTCATACATGAAATCAGTGATAATATGGATTTTTCAACGCTGTATGAGCAAGGCTGCGGTAAAAAATATGCGTATAATTTTGATGAAATAATCGAACGGCATGGTACCGACTCCTTAAAATATGATCTTGCCGTAAAAAGGGGCATGCCCGGTGACATACTTCCTTTCTGGGTTGCGGATATGGATTTTAAATCCCCGCCCGAAGTTCTTGATGCATTGTCCCGGAGAATACGCCACGGTATTTTCGGTTACAGTCATACCGCCGGCGAATCCTATTTCAACGCGCTTTATAACTGGTACAATGACAGGTTTGACTGGCAGATCAGGCCGGAATGGCTTGTAAAAACGCCCGGTGTCGTTTTTTCAATCTGTATTGCGATACGTACGCTGACAAAACCCGGTGATGCGGTTATAATCCAGCAGCCTGTATATCATCCTTTCGAAAACTCGGTGAAAAACAACGGCCGCAGGCTGGTTGTCAACCAACTGCTTTACGGCAGCGGACGGTATCAAATTAATTATAACGAATTCGAACGGCTTATTGCTGAAGAGAATGTTAAGATGTTTATCCTTTGCAATCCTCATAACCCCGTCGGCCGTGTATGGACAAGGGAAGAACTGATTCAACTGGGCGACATTTGTGTACGGCATGGAGTGTATGTCGTTTCGGATGAGATACATCAGGATTTTGTATATCCCGGATACAAGCATTCGGTGTTCGCGGCTCTGAAACCGGAATATGCCGATATTGCCGTAACCTGCACGGCTCCGTCAAAAACCTTCAACATACCCGGGCTTAAAATCTCAAATATATTCATCAGCAATGAAAAAATACGCCGGCTGTTCTTGGAAGAATTAAAGAAGTTAGGCTACGGCCAGCCGAACCTGATGGGAATGCTCGCGTGCCAGGCCGCATATGAAAAAGGGGCGCATTGGCTTGATGAGCTGATATGCTATTTATCCGATAACCTCGCTCTTTTCAGGAAATTCTTATCTGATGAACTGCCTGACATTTACATGGTCGAACCCGAAGGCACTTACCTTTTATGGCTGGACTTCAGCAAACTCGGCCTTTCGGACACGGAACTCGAACAACTTCTCGTACACAAAGCGAAAATCTGGCTGAACTCGGGACCGACATTCGGAGCGGGGGGCCAGGGTTTCCAGCGTTTCAATATTGCCTGCCCCCGCGCTGTTCTGCAGGAAGGCCTTAACCGTTTGAAGAATGCATTCCAGGATATTATTAATCAGTAAAGTTCTGAACCCAATACGTCTTCCCATCCTCGCCAACTGCAACTCCGACACCAAGGTGTCCGAATCCGGGATTCAGGATATTTGCCCGGTGTCCGGGAGAGTTCATCCAGGCGTCAACTACCTGTTTCGGTAATCGCGGCCCCACGGCTATGTTTTCGCCTGCAGCGAAATAATCTACGCCGTTTTCCTTAAAAGCTGTGAAACAACTTCTTCCATCCGGTCTGTTGTGAGAGAATAAAATAATGATCTCATTTGCGCGTATTTTCGCCGTCCTTGTCAGGGATGATGACTGTCTGAAAACTGTTAAACCCGCTTTTTCCCGTTCAATGTTTGTCAGTAAAAATACCTCATTCGCAAATGCTTCCAACTCAGCTTCACTCATAAACGAAATATTATTGAATGTCAGAATGCTTTGCTCGCGCGTGTATATACTCTTCGGATCGAATTTGTCATTGCCCGTCCCCAGCATTATTCCTGCGTTGCGGACGAAATTTATGCTGTCCACCGCCCAGTCCGAGGCATTCCCGATATCCGCAAAACCGGCGGAAGAGACGTTGCTTATATCCATACCGACAACTTTGCAAGTATTCCGAATCATCGTCGCCGCCTGTTCACGGTTAAACTGACCGTTCGGCGTAAACCGTTTATTGCCTGTGCCATTGGTTATCCCAAGAGCATATGCCGCTAATATGTCAGGGTCATTTGTATCGATAAACGCATTCGGATCGCGGGACACACCCTTTTCCCGCATAACCGCTTCGATGCTTTTTCCGGTTTTATATTCCACCCATTTGACAGCCATGCGGCAGAACTCCTGTCGCGTAATTACATTCTTATAATTGTTTTGCAGATCTGATGGCACAAAGCCTTTTTCTATGGCCTCTTTAATATCATTTCGCGCCCAGCCGCTGGCATCATACCTGTCCAGTATGGTTGTTTTACCGTCAATACTGCCGATATTGTTCCCATTTTCATCGACAATGTAAAATCGGACTTCGGACGGTTTAATCGTACCGCCAATATTGGCTGTCATTTGCGTTCCAATCGTCAGCGGAATATTCTCAAAGGACTTTATAACGCTGCTTCCGATAGCAAGAGGACTGTACTCACGTATGACATAATCCATCGTACCGGAATCTCTGGGCCAGATGTTATGATAATAGCTGTTCCCTGCCGGTGACAGGATGTATTTCTCGTCGTCAACCGTGTAAAGAATTAATTCGTTTTCACCGCCATTCAGATATTGCGGTTCATTGTTTATGAACTGTGCGTAAACTACTCCGCTGTCGTTTAAAATATATACATCGACAGGGCACAGAATTCCCGCAGCGTTGAAACTGATAAATTCAGATGTTTTATCACTAATACCGCTCGCGTCTCCGAAATCTCCGGACGCTTCCGGCGCAATATGGCGAAGATACAGGTACTTACTATGAGGAGCGGATATTCTTTTCGAATCCGGGATTGCCGTAAACCAATCTATTGTGCCATATTTCCCCCACCATATATCCTTTTCCATATCGCTAATTTTTATTGTCGGCGGAAGTTCCGTAACAATATCCGCAGTATTGCAGATATTGATTATATTGTCATATCTGCCGTTCGGGTTCCATGCCGACTGTCCCTGTTTTTTGGCAACATTCGGAGTCGCAAATGTGTATGTAAACACATTGTTCTTTTGAACACCTTCCGACATCAGTTTCACTGTCAGCAGATTTGCAACGGCAGCACCGAAGCTGTGACCGGTGATAAAATACTTTGTATTTTCATCGTTCGGAATGCCGCCGAGAAAACCCCGGAGCGACTTATTAACGGATTCTGCCGAAAGCCTGAACCCCTTGTGCGTATCATCCGTCCCGACAGTGAAATCGGTAATCCAGTCCTCCAACCTGTTGCTACCCCTGATGACTACGGCTACTACAGTGTTGCCTTTGCCGTCGGTTTTCCTTGCCAGCGTGAAAGCAGGTTCATTGAAAGACCAATCGACCTGACCGTAATACGGTTTTACATCGCTCAAGCGGAAACCATGATTTTCAAACGATCCGAGGATACAATCGAGGTCGTTGTCATATGCCGCGCACGAAAAGGCTATTGCGAGTTTTGCCAGTTCAGGGTCATACCGGGTCGAAGATCTGTTTGTCACAAGCCAATCCAGCGGATAAGTCAGGATTGATTGAATTTTATTGCTGTTGTCCTTGTAAAGCGTCTTCACTTTATCCGGAACTATATCGTTGTCATCCTGATGCTCCCGGGTTTGAATCCAATTTTCGTTGTTTACATAGTAGATCCAGTCGTCCTGGATTGCTGCATAACCACTATTGTGAATATTTCCGGCCGTATTCCCGCGTGTATTCTCCGACGCAGCAAATGTCGCCGCCGGAATTACCGTAAAGGTCAGAACAAATGCCAAAAGCAGCGATATTATTTTTTTCATCATTTTTATGCCTTCTTTCATTTATCTGAAAAGTCAAGTCATGAATTTTAATTCTTTTACCGTGCCATTACAAGGCTTCAATAGGAATAAAAGTCTGCCGCGCAACATCAAAAAGTCCTTTGTCGCTAAGCTTGATTTCGGGTATCACAACGAGCGGCATAAAGCACAATGTCATCACGGGTTCTATCTCTTTACTGATTCCAAGCTGTTCGTACGCATCCTTATGAATTTGCGCGAGCTTCTCACTGACCCATTCACCGGTCCGGTCGCTCATAATTCCCGCTATGGGCAGTGCCATTGAATTGATGACATTCCCATTCTTCACAAGGATAATTCCACCGCCTTGCTTTATAAGGTTTTCCACCGCCATAGCCATATCTTCGTCATTGGTTCCCACGGCAATAATGTTGTGAGAGTCATGGGCAATTGACAAGGCCACAGCGCCGGACTTGATTCCATATCCACGCAGCAGGCCAAGGCCTACATTTCCTGTTCCGTTGTGCCGTTCAACGACCGCTATTTTGACAATATCCCGGTCCGGCTGCCGGATAAACTCACCTTCCTCACTAAGGGCAATTTCTGCCGTGCCCTTAGCTGTTACAATACTTCCGGGAATGAGATCAATCACATGGACATGTTTTGAACGGCTTTTCAATTTTAATTTTCCGATGGAAAAATCCTTTACGTTAAAGCGCCCCTGTACCGCTGAAATGTCACTTCGCTGTATTTCCGGAAGGTATTTGCCCTCCCTTGCAACTTCCTCGCCTTTGATAAATACCTGGTGCACATTGAAGTTATGCAAATCATCCAGCAATACAATATCTGCACGAAGTCCGGGCGCAATTGCTCCCCTGTCACGCAGGCCGTAACATTCCGCTGCATTCAGGCTGGCCATCTGAATAGCAGTAATTGGGGAAATTCCTTCTTTTACGCAGATCCGAAGATGATTGTCGAGATGTCCCAGCCTGAAAATCGTTTCAGGCTGCCGGTCATCGGAGCACAGCAGGCAGCGGCGGCTGTTAGCCGGTGTAACAGCCTTTAAAAGCGTACGCAGGTCATGACTTGCGGATCCTTCCCTAAGAAGGATATAAACACCCCTCGAAAGCCGGTCAAGCATTTCTTCTACTGTGGTACATTCATGATCTGTGCGGATTCCGCAAGACACATAGGCATTTAATTCATTCCCCGCCAAAGAGGGACTGTGGCCGTCAATGATTTTTCCCTCATTGATGGCTGTCAGCAGCTTATCCAAAACATTATCGTCAGCACCAACAACCCCCGGATAATTCATAAACTCGCCAAGTCCAAGAATCCGGTCATCTTTTAAAGGCTCTCTCATCCGTTCCGCGTCGAGGACGGCTCCGGCATTCTCAAAAGGAGTCGCCGGCACACAGGAAGGAAGCATATAACGGATATCGAGCTTTGTACCGTTTGAAGCCTCAAGCATGTAATTCATGCCGTCCATGCCGCACACATTCACAATTTCGTGCGGATCGGCAATAATCGTTGTAGTTCCGTGCGGAACGAGGAGTCTTCCGATTTCCTCCGGCGTAACAAATGACGATTCGATATGGATATGGCCGTCAATAAACCCAGGCGCTGCATACCGGCCTTTCGCATCAATTGTTTGCCTGCCCTTGTAATCACCGATTCCTACAATACAGCCGTCCGTTATGGCAATACTTTTGCCTTCTATGATCGAAGAATTATAGACATCAACAATTTTGCAGTTTTCAATCACGATATCCGCAGGGATTCTTCCTGCTGCTGTGTCAATTCTTTTTTTCAGCGAGTGTTTTTCCATATTATATCCCCTTTTTGCAACTTTTTACTTATATATATTCATTTTTCAATAGTTTACCACTCCGGCTCAAATCATGTCAAACCGGAAGCCAGGAACGCGGATGCGCTTTTTTTCCTCTGAAATGGCTAAAAAAGGATGCCATACGGCATCCTTTTTAACCCCGGATATAAGACAAAGAACTCCTATTCTATCTCCTGTCTATTCATCCTTGACCCGTTTATATTCGATCTCATAAACTCCGCCACGGCAAGGCGCTATTATAAGAGTATCGTCGTCTTCAAATCTGAAAGAATATTCATCGGTATAAAGGTCCTTATCTACGTAAATAAACATTCTTTCAACAGTATAGGGATTCCAATAATCACTTTCGATATTATCTGAAAACATCCCATCTTCCCTGAAAATGATATCCCCACTATACTTATTATGCCAGCGGCCGATAAGCTTTGATGCATCATAATCGGTTTTTTCTGTTTCACCGCATCCCGCGGCAATAAACAAAACTGCAGCAATCAAAACAAAGCATACCTTTTTTATCATTTAAATCACCTCTTCGACATAAAATTTATTACGGATTCGTGATTTCATGGCTGCAAGAAAAAAGCGTGCATTATTTATCCAAACAGTCAATTCTTAGTTGATATTATACTAACCGCCTAACCGTAAAGATAGGTATATTATGCTCATAAACAGTACGAAAAATATTGCCTTCCTTAAATCCCCATAGAGGCTAATAACCTGTTCATGAAGTAAATTAACCCGGTAAATAGTTCTGTTTAGCCGATTATCCCTGTATTATGCCTGATATTTTCATGATTTATTGATACTTTATAAAAAGTTTATAATTATAATAAGACGCTTATGTTGAAGGCATAAAAGAAATATAGTACAATCAGCGCAGAAAGGAATCATTTTGAAAGGTGACCCGGATGAAGCAGCAACGGCAGTATCCCAAAGTCATTATATCCCCGAAGGCGGAGCGCAGTGTAAAGAACGGTCATCCATGGATATACGGGGAAGAGATCCGCAAAACGGAAGGCGTGCCACAAAACGGCGGGCTCGTGGATGTATTTGCCGGAAACGCATATATGGGTACCGGCTTCTACAACAGTACGAGCAAGATTAACGTCCGGCTTATTTCACGCAACGCCAACGATGTATTTGACGCTCGCTTTTGGCGCCGCCGCGTGGAGTATGCCGTTAATTACCGCAGAACTGTCATGCCCGGTGCGGATTTCGCCTGCTGCCGCCTTATCCACGGTGAGGCCGACCAGATGCCGGGACTTACAGTGGACCGGTACGGCGGTATTCTCTCCATACAGATTACGTGTCTCGGCATGGAACTTGTCAAAGACACGGTTTATCATGCCCTTTGGGATGTACTTACCGAAATGGGCGAAACTGTTACAGGCATTTTTGAGCGCAATGACATCGATCTGCGTACACGGGAAGGGCTGCCGGAGTATAAGGGCTGGTACCGGTCCGATGATATGTCTGTCCCCGAATCAGCCGTAACGGAGATATGTGAAAACGGTGTGAGATATCTCGTAGATGTGGAAAACGGGCAGAAAACCGGCTTTTTCCTGGACCAGAAGTATAACCGTGCCGCTGTGGCCCGGATTGCGAGGGGCAAGCGCGTACTTGACTGCTTTACGCATACCGGCTCCTTTGGTCTGAATGCGGCATTGGGCGGGGCGGAACACGTGACCTGCGTTGATATCTCGCAGTCAGCCATTGACATGGCGAAAGCAAATGCCGTACGCAACAGTCTTGACGGGAAAATGGATTTTTTATGCGAAGACGTGTTCGACCTGCTGACAAGGCTGGCAGACCGGAAATGCCGGGACTATGATTTCATCATCCTTGATCCGCCGGCCTTTACCAAATCACGCCAGACGGTGCAGGCCGCTGCCCGCGGGTATAAAGAGATTAATATGAAGGCAATGAAACTGCTGCCCAGGGGCGGATATCTTGCTACTTGCAGCTGCAGCCACTTCGTGACGGATGACCTGTTCCGCAAAATACTGGCAAGTGCCGCGAAGGATGCTTCCGTATCACTCAGGCAGATTGAAGCCCGACAGCAGGCTCCGGACCATCCCATCCTGTGGAATGTCCCGGAGACGGATTACCTTAAGTTTTATATCTTCCAGGTTGTATAAACCGACCTTCCTTAGCACCATGAAAGCAGATGCGATTGTCTTCTTCATCGTGGAAAAAAATTAATCGGAAGTGAATATTGACAGGATATTCCGGTTTTATTCAATGCACTCATTTTGTTCGCAAATTTGCAGATATAAAATAATGCTTGCTGCTCTGTCTTTTCCCGGAATAGTAGCATTCTTCCGTATGCCGGATACTTTCTATATTAAATTTGGAAAACAAATTCATAATGTCATCAAGATCCGCACAAAAGTGCGGAACACCTTTTTCCGGGCCTTCATCGGTTTTAATGACGGTGTTTTCATCCAGCCTGGGATAACCGGCTTCCTTGAATGTACCTGACTCTTTTGAACCTAATGTAATAAATATTTCACCGCCAACTTTTAACACCCTTGATATTTCACTTATTATTTTTTTTATTCCCACGGAATCGGTATGCGAAATAACATGATATGAAAAGATCGCATCAAATGAGTTATCATCGTAAGGAAGGTGCATCATATCAGCATTTTTAATATCTATAGATAAATTTTCCCTTTCTGCCCATGCCTTCAAATGCTCGGTCGCTTCTTCCGACAAATCAAATGCACTGACATGGAAGCCTTGTTTTGCGAAGTATATTGAATGCCTGCCGAGTCCGCAGCCAAAGTCTAAAACCTTTTTAATGTTTTTCTCTTTCCACTTATGCGCGACAAAATAAATTTCCTCACTCGGCTGCAGCCATATTGGTTCTGATACTTTATTCCATTCCCATGCTTTTGATACCGTCATAAATAATACCCTCCGATATGTTTACCGGTCTAATCTTTCCAGAGTTGAAAACGGCGCTCCCTTTATTAAGCGCTTATCCGGTGTAGTCCATAGGTCTGCTCCGTTGTCATGCCTGTGCGATAATATCAGTTCAACATCTGACGCATACTTTTTCTCTACAGGCATTCTTTTTCCTCTTTTTTTGTCTCGGTTTGTTTCATTTGAAAGCTTAACTAATTATACCATACACATACTGCTTTCAAAACAGATTTGAAATTAGTAACCAAACGATTTCTAACTTCGTGGGAAAAAGAGCCACCTTTCCAAATGGTTTCTTTAAATAAAAAAGTATAAAAAATCAGAGAAATCAATGACATATGCAACCCTTATGAAAAAAGCGGAAGGATACATAACCTTTCGCTTTTTACCCGGACTATATCAATTATTAAAATATGATTATATTTAGTATAAAAAGTATTTTTTTGAAGAAAGAAGGACAGACAATATAATTCGCTATCGGAAAATTTTATTTTATTTTTGCTGAAAGCAAATATTTAAGAGGAAATCTACCGGCATATACTATTTACAGCCAGGTTATGTTACTCATAATAACGGTAAAAAAAGAATGGCAAACAGCCAACCTTTGATGTTATCATTCAACTCATGCAAATTCAGACCTGTTATCATTGTATTTCCGATAGTAAAATTTTATTCTGATATAGCTTATGGGAGAAAATTGATAAGATATTAAGTATCCAGGAAGAGGTTGCCAGGGTCAGGGCGCCGGTTAAGACCCCGACAACCCCATGTATATAACGACACCTAAAGGCGTCGGCCATATGTTCTGCAGCCGGTAAAGGAAATTCACCGGCATGGAAGGCTCTTTAATACTTGATAAATTTCGATCCGGGCGCTCCGCAAATGCTGCATTTTTCAGGAACGCTTTTTTCAATATTGCCGCAAACGGGACACAGGTAATAAAATACTTCTTCTGTTTCATCAATATTTTCCAAAGCTTCCTTGTACAGTTTCGCATGTACTTTTTCAGCTTCCATTGCGTAAGTGAATGTCCGGATGGCATCTTTATTGCCTTCTTCTTCTGCGGCTTTCAGGAATTCGGGATACATACTTTCAAATTCGTATGTTTCACCTTTTATCGCATCCTGAAGATTTTCGGCTGTTGACAAGACTTTGCCCGCTACTTCCAGGTGCCTTTTAGCATGCAGGGCTTCTGCTTCGGAAGCGGCCCTGAAAAGTTTGGCCGCGTTTTTTCTGCCTTCTGCCTCCGCTTTTTTCGCGTAGATTGAATACTTCCTGTTTGCCTGTGATTCACCGGCAAAAGCTTCAAGTAAATTTTTCAGTACTTTGTTTTCAGACATGGATAATACCTCCTTAAAACTTTGATATATCTTAATAGATTAATTACGCACCAAATAACTTAAATTCTCTGGCAGGTATTTTCGATTGGATCTTCTGCCTGCTTGTTTTCATCATTCACATTATAGCCTTTTTTTATTATAAAATATTTCTATTTTATAATGATTATAATTTTATAATAATCATATATTTATTATAAATATAATTTAAATCATGTCAAGAGAAAAATCAATAATCACAGAAAAAAAATAAAATTTTTTGTCCGGCTTTTTCCGAATATTGTGATCCGATTTTCGCAGACGCAAGGCGTGCCGGCGTCAGAAGAAGCGGGGCATCTATTTTTTATTATTTAAAACCGGTGTAATATGGGTATAAATAAAAATAATAAAAATTAACACTGAAAAGGGAGGATAGAATATGGCAAGTTTTGCAAATCCATTCGCAGGTAATGTTCCGAGAAAAATGACAAAGGAAGAACTGATACAGGCAATTAGGCTTAACATAGCCGGAGAGCTTGAGGCTATTTTCGTATATGACGCCCATGTGCAGGCAACCGATGATCCCCTGGCAAAAAAAGTGATTGCAGATATAAGGGATGAGGAAAAAGCACATGTAGGAGAACTTATGACCCTGCTTCGCTGGCTCGATCCCGAGGAGGCGGACCATTTCGCCGAAGGTGAGCAGGAAGTCAAAGAAATGCTTGATCAGTTGAACATTGTTGAAAAACCGCTTTCGGAAAAACCTGAAAGCACTGTAGGTAGCTTAATTGGCAAGTAAGGAGGGAGAATATGGATTACTTATATAGGGAAGGTTCTCCAATTTCAGCCGAACTTTGGGAGAAAATAGACGATGCCGTTGTATCAACCGCAAAAAAAATTCTCACAGGAAGAAGATTTATAAGTATTTATGGACCCGTAGGCGCGGGTGTTCAAAGCATCAATGTCGACAACTTATCGGAATTGGATGAAACCGAAGGAAATATTTCGGTCATCAGAGGAAGAACATATCAGCATATCCCTCTGATCAACGAAGACTTTTCTCTTCTGTGGAGAGATCTCGAATTCAGCGAGCAGACAGGATTGCCTGTCGACCTGTCACCGGCCATGAGGGCCGCTACGCAATGCGCTTTGAAAGAAGATGAACTGATTTTCCTGGGCAGCGAAGAGCTTGGATACAAGGGCCTGCTGACCGAGGAAGGGGTTATAAAACTGCCTGTATCGGACTGGAGCGATGGAGAAAATCCATTCAAAGACATATCGGCAGGATTGGCCAAATTCGTTGAGAATGGAATTGCAGGCAGAAAGGCTCTTGTTGTCAGTCCCGATCTCTTTGTCAAGCTGCAGAGAATACAGCCGGGCACGGGAATAACGGAATATGACAGAATAAGCAGGCTCCTGGACGGTAATATTTTCAGCACACCGGTATTAAAGAATAACAAAGCCGTTCTGGTCTGCGCAGAACCTCAGAATATTGATTTGGTTATCGGGCAGGATATGATTACATCTTATCTTGAAACGAAGAACCTGAACCATTATTTCAGGATTATTGAAACCATTCTCTTAAGGATTAAGAACAAGGAAGCAGTCATCGTTTTCGGATGATACCCGTGGCACCGGAATATTATAAATGAATGATGGAGCGGTTTTTAGAGCCGCTCCGTTATTTTTTCGGTTCGAAATATTTCGCCTGTAATATGCCGCAGGCTGCTTACTCTTTTAATAAATTGCGGCGGTATCGGCGCGGAATCAATAAGCATATTACCGGCAAGCTTATTAGTTAACTATCCTGTATGGTTCCTTTAACGTACCTTTACCCTCCATGCTCCAACCCGAACGAAGATAAATGCACGGAACAATCCCAATGTCCTCCGTAATGGCATCTTTCATATAAATGTACCCATCTTTCTCAACTATGCGCAGCATTGAATCGTTGCTGTAATAAGGCGTATCCAGCCAATAGGGCATTGCTTTTTTAATTTTAATTCCATTCCGGCTCATATCGGCTATCTGTCTCAAATTAGGGAGAGTAACGATATCACGGACAAGCACTGCATAGGAATTATCATAATCCCTGTCGGAAAGCACCGGAACATGTGACCAGAAAATTTCCTGCTCCCCCGTCTCTTTCAGAAAAAGATTACCTGCTGACAGCAGCACTCTGTGATTCACCGTTTCCAAAAGCGCCAGTTCCTCATCGGAGAAACATTTTATGAAATCCTCGTTGAGGAAGTCTCTGATTCTGCTGTTCAACCAGATATTGCTCCCGTATTTCTCAAGGCTGGCATTCGACGGAACGGATTCGGAAAAATTGCCTTTTGTCACAGGCTCGGCGGCCATAAGTGTATATACGCCATTCCTATGATTTATAATCTGCCAGGTCATTTTTTTGCCATTATACTCGCCGAGTTCAATAAAAGCTCCTATCATGCCTGTTTTTCGTGAGGAAGTAAGTACCGCCAAACCGCATATAACAAGAATTACACATAACACGCCCGCAGCGGCCGGGATAAACCTGCGATTATGCTTCAGCGCGTGTACGGATATCGGTCCAATACGGGATACTCCGTCCAATAACAGGTATATAAGAAGTATTACGATAAAATCGGCGCTTTGCACGTAAGCAAACATGTGTTTCGCAATATCCCCTTCTCCATTCGCAATGTACGGAACGCAGAAGTTGTACAAGGCACAGCCCGCGGCGGCAAATGCAGCCCCAAGGAACAAAAAAGCTTTCACTCTGTTGTTTTCCCTGTAAACTATTACACCTTTATAGAAAAGATAAGCAAATGCCGTAAGAATAATCAGAAAATTGAATATCAGGTTATCAAACGGCAGTGCTTTGCGCAAATTTCCCCAAAACTCAAAGGTAGTGCAAAAGGTCAATCTGGGTTCCTGCGGTCCGTAATTCGATAAATACACAGGCCTTATGATACCGCTGTTCAGCGCGGTAATATTAAGCTTCTCAAGAAAATATCCGGGATGCTTAAGATAAAATACGGCAATCTTAAACTTATTTATTTTGGAAAAATCCTTTTTAAACTGCTCATGGTTTATTGCCTCTTTAATCGACGTCATATAGTAATTTGTGTTTTTAAATTTCTCCATATAACGCGGCATACCGAGAGCTTCGACATATTCCTGCGTCTGCTGCTCGTCCGTATTTCTAAGAATCCCGAAGAAAACCGAATTATAACTGGTTTGAACTTCCATCCATTTCGGAATTGATATATAGAGAATAACAAGGGATACGAGCACCACAGTCGTCGATAGAACAGCAAAAAGCCTGTTTTTTTTGCCAAAAAGCATAAGAGTACCTGGCAAAAGGAATATCAACACAAGAAAGACCACCGGTATATTCGCAAATTTTGTCCAGCCGCAGCCCAGCAGCGAAAGCACAAACAGCAAATAGTTTCTTTTTACCGGCTTCTCATCGAAAAGCCTGATTCCGAAGGCAACCGAAAAGACAAGGAAAATATTCTGCAGCGCTTCGCCGTAAAGGGAATTAAAATAAAGCACATAGCCGACATCACAGAACATAACAATAATAATCAATTTCAAGGTTATGTCAAGCCATTGCCGCTTGATACGAATGCTCGAAAAGAGCGCAAACAGCGCCAACCCGTAAAGAAACGTATAAATCAGTCCAAGCGCTTCAATCCTGTAAATGCGGCTGTCGGCTCCGGTAACATAATTTATAAGAATATTCACGCCAATGGACAATTTTACAAAGAAATGCTGCAGCGACGGATAATTCCTGAAATTTTCTATATGAAAAAGCGCGTTGCACAATTCTTCGAGCCTTGTTTCACCTTTATATGATATGTAGTAATTATTGTGATAAATGAACCTGCGAAGTTCTGTCGGGACTCGGTATTCCAGGCCATTTGAGTGCATGATCCTGTCAAAATCCCCATTGTCCGAAAGGCCGACAGGCGGTCCGGAGAACAGCACATAAATAATTATGATCACTGCCAGCAAAGAAAGGGCGGTATTTTTTATTAAATTACCTTTTGCCTGATCCATTAATGCAAACTCCTTATCATTCAAACCCATAAGAAACACACATGCAGGCATAGCGGACTATCAGTCCGGTAAGTTCCATTATATTCCTTATGTAATAATTTGTCCACCATACAAAAAAAGATGACATTAACTGGCGTACTGTTATGTTGAGCGGCCATTATTTGGAATCCGCATTGTATGCCCGCGCCAATATTTCCTCTACTATTGATGTTTTAGCATCTGCATAGTGCTGAACATGCCGCCAGTCGGTCAGCCGTTCTTTTACCATATACGTGATATGATACGTGCTCCCTTTATGGCCCTGGCCGTGTATAACCGTAATTTCCATCGACTTCACTCCGACGCTTTCCTTCTAAATATCAATATCTACTACCGACACATTTATTTATCCAAAACCTTCCTGTACGGCGCAATCATACCTTCATTCATTTTGTTTCCCAATCTGGCTTTCAGCTTCGGAGAGGACAAGAGCGCGCCTACAAGATACATTTTCAGAACTGTTCCTCTTTTCTTCTGCGGGAAGTCGTATATTCCATGTTTCCTGTAGAACCTGTGATCCGCTTTCATCATGCCTCTCATAAGCCATATAAGATCCCTGAATATTTTCATTCCGCCGACACCGTAAAAATTTCTCGGCTGACCGTACTTATTTGTTATTGCGTAATCAACTCTTGCGGCAAGCCTGTCAATTTCCGCATCGGGATTTATTTCATCGCACGCGGTTCCCGCAAGAAAATTCCCTCCGACTTCGCTTCTGCCTTCGATGATCATCTGCAAATTAGTTTCCGCCGGGTAATTACCGCTGATAAGATATCCGGTCGGTTTTCCCATAGTCACCGTGCGGTGGCCGTTGCAGAACTGCCTGTCATCATACATTTTGAAAACGGAACCCATCGTGTGATCCTTAATAGAAAACGCATAAATTATCGCATCCGCAGTCTGGATACTGCTGCGCAGGAAGTCGTCAAAGCCATCCTTATAGACGCATTTCTCCGAAACCGCGCAGTTAAAGCATCCTAAGCACCCGCCGTGAAAAGGATACTCGGAAATATTGACAATACGGCTTTTATGCTTAAGAACCGCCCTAAACCTGTTGATCATATCATTAAGCTGTTTATCATCCTTACCGCAGTCTGTTACTATAACCACATCTCCGCTCTTTTCGTCCCCGCTTGACGGAACTTCGCCGACCGGAAGATGTGCAGGAGCCGCGGCCCGTTTCGGAATAATCTCATATATATCATTTTTCACGCACCAGCACACATAATCAAAAAATTCTTTCGCGGCTTTGCGCCCATTTTCGGTAAGGAGGTCGTCCATATCGGCGGACAGCCCTTTAATGAATTTCATTCCAAGGTCCTGGCAGTTCTCCTGAATATACTTATGTGCGGTCACATCGTAGAAATGCTTTGATGTGGTAATCTGTGTAACAAACTTTCCCGACAAATCAAGGCCGGATGCTTTCAAAAGCTCAATAAACCGGTGCAGTTGGCTCGGCGCGATAAAGGTATAAACGGGATACGAGAAAATTACGAGATCGGCGCCCGTTATTGCGTCAGCCGCTCCTGAAAAATCTTTTTCATAGGTTTTGATTTGCTGACCGACATTAAGAAACCGGAACTCATGCTCCGGAAACTTCTTTTCCAAAAACAGCGATGTTTGCAGCGTAATGCTGTATTTGCCTTTAGGACTTCCGTTCAGGACCAGAACTTTCATTATATTAACCCTCCTGATTTATTACCTTCAGCGTAACTAAAGCAAAGCCTCTATAGAACTTTTTCATGTAATCAACCAGTTCAGCCACTTCGTACTTCATTCCTTCCCACCTGTCGGCATACTCGCCCAGATAAGCTTTTCTTGCCTTGTCAAGCAGCGCGGCATGCTTTTCCGGCAAATGAGGAATTTCCAACAATATTACGCCTATTATCGTCCGTAAGTCTTATACAATTCAAAATTGATACCGCTTTAAGTTCTTTTATGCAATTATATCATTTTGTGCCATATCAGGATACTCTGCAGAAATACCTTCAAACGGTGCACAGGCCGATGCCGGAGTACAAAGAAAGTGCCGCTTGCATCAGAAGTATTGAATTGCTATTATGATAATAAAAGCTATCTTTGTACGGAAGGGTGATTTGATGTCCTGCTATTATATTATTGGCGTCAGGATAGACAACAGAATTGACAACGCGGTGAAATTTCAGGAAGTGCTTACGAAAAACGGGTGCAAGATCAAAACACGTTTGGGGCTGCATGAAGTAAGCGACGATGCATGTTCGAACGACGGAATTGTCATATTGCAGCCGTACGGCAATAAGGACGATGTTGAAGCCCTCGTCAATGAGCTCAACAGCCTTGAAGGCATAACGGCGCGGTATATTGATTTAAACTGAAAAGAATAGCTTTGCCTGTATTTTAAGATAAATTGCGCTTAAGAAAACTTATCATGGTCTCCCAGGCCAGCCGGGCTTCGGGTACGTTTTGATGCGTGAATCCGTGATAACATCCCTTGAAGCATTTATACTCAACATGAGCGTTGACCTTTTTCATTTTTTTCCAGAACATCTCCGCCTCATTGCACAACGAATCGTATTCCGCAGTGATAATCAATGTGGGAGGAAAGGCTTTCAGTTGATCATCCGTCGCAAACAGGGGTGAAATCAGAGGATTTTTTCTTTCCTCCCTTACATTATGGTAGCATGCATTAAACAACCTGCCCATATCAACCGGAATAGCTTCATCAGGCTGCGGTTTCATCGAAGGATCAGTATATATATCAAGAGGCGGATAATCCAAAATGGCGCACCGGATGCCTATTTCTTTCCGTTCCGCATCCATTATGCAAACCGACGCCGTGAAATTCCCTCCTGCACTGTGACCTCCCAGCGCTATACGGTTTGGATCAATCCGAAGTTCATCAGCATTTCGCTTCAGATACCTTAACACGGCATATACCTCTTCCACCGCTCTTGGGAAAGGATTTTCGGGCGCGAGACTGTAATCGACATTTATAACCCTCACATTTGCCCCTTCGGCTATGGAAGGCATAAACACATCATCCGACTCAGCGCTGCCCATTACAAACCCGCCTCCGTGCAAATTCACGAAAACGGGAAGAATTCCGAGGCTTTCGGTATTGTATGTAAGAACGCGAATTTTCCCTGATTCCGTTTCGAAAAACATTTCCCTGCCGGCAACCGGAGGCATTAAATCACGCGGATAAGCCTGTTCGGCCTCTATACGCTTTTCCCTTGCAATCGCTATTAATTGTTCGGTCGTATAGTTTTCAAAATCGGTTATGTTTTGCGTGCCATCCACGTTATCATTCCTCTCCCAAAACATATGAAACAGTTATTAAAAATGCCGCAGCCATCTCGGATGTCAGTCCATTTACGAAATCTTGCTTCGTTTTCTTATTTTCTATTTTACCTTTATCCGCTTTATTTTCAACAGCCTCACAAACCATATCACAGAACCGGCCCGCAATTATAAAAGCCAATTCCTTTTTCCCGGCATTGCACAACCCTATCGGCAGCAAACACGATATCGGTGAAATGTCTTTCCGGCACTCGTCTTCGCTTGTCAGACGGTTTACAATCGCGTTAACAATATCTTCCCGCAGACGTTTCCCGAGGATTACAGGCAGTAATGACGCTGTGACGCCGGTCTCGACAATTTCGCCGGTTTGCGCGTCTTTGCTGACGAACTTCCTGCCATCCCAGAACTCGTTCTCGAGAATGGCAAGCAAACGCTTTGATTCATTCATCCATTTACCTGCTTCCGTTTCATTTCCCGCCATAATCGCGAGTCTGCCGCAGTACTCGGTAAGCAGAACCGTTAATGCCAGTAGATCAGCGGATTGAACCGGTCTTCCGTTCTTAAATGCTTTCGCGTCAATCCAGCCGCATTCATCCGCACGATAATACTGCGGAATACCGCTTCTGTTTCTATCCCGTTTATCAAGCAGCCAGCCTGCGTATCCTGACATTTTACCGTATAACCCGGCATAGTCTTCTTTTTTCAGTTCATCCGAATCACACATATTAAAAACATAATCCAATGCCGCACCATGCAGCGGAGCGCATGCCGCCAGCCAGCTCATGCTTATATCGCTGACATAAAACGGTATTTGTCCGGCTTCATTTTGATAATCAAACATCGAAAGAAGCATTTTCCAGGCTTCCCGTATGTCTCCGCCGGAAGCCATTGCCTGGTAGCACTGCTGGTATCCGAATGCACGGACCGAACTCGTCCTGCTCATGTATACCAATGAATTTTTCAACCGCCCTTCGGGTCCGATTTGATGCGTCCATATTGTAAACGCCGCCAGCAATGCCATATCGGAGTACTTCTCCGGGACTTCTCCGAATCTTTTGCAGAACTTTTTGAAATCTTCTTCAGCCATCCTGACACAGTCATCAAACGGCACATATTCGTTATCTCTCATTCTGTTTGAATAATACTCGTGTACTGCGGTTTCAAATCTCATAGTTTCAACAGGCGGAATAAGATCTATTATAAAATCTTCAGCCTGGACTGTTTCACAATTCCATTTCGCGTTGCACCATACAGCGCCTTTCAGCGGAACAAAAAGCAGTTTTCCCAGTATTTCGTAAGCGATCTCAAAGTCCCCGTTTTCCTTTGGCGAACAGTTTTCAAACATCTGCATTTTAAAATAAAAGCGCAGGCTTATTCCTTCGCCCCTGATTCTGATTTGCTTCTTATCGGCAAAGCAGATTTCCGCCGTCCCCCTGTACGTTTTTATTGTCATTTTTCCGGGCTCAGCAGAGTATTCAAACGATATTTCTTTATTGTCAACAACGGGAACAATTCTTACTAAATTCTTTCTTTCCATCATAAATGCGGGCGAACGTGAGATTGATAAATACAGGTTGCGGTCTTCCTGGTCCTCGACGATGCACATAAATGATCCCCTTGTACTGAAAGGCACACAGCGCAGATCGTATCGTTCCCGGCTTCCCAGTATCACAGGTCTTTTATTCAGTATTTCCGTTATTGTCATAGTTACCTCCAATTAACGCGTTTGGTTTTGTTAATGTTACGGCGATGAAAATAGCATTATTCAGATATTTCTTTGAGCAAACTCGCGAGTATAATGAAAATGACGGATGAAAAGGCCGAACATACCCCGAATTCCTTATAATATAAAATACTGCCGTTAAAGCCCTCCGGAGGATCAAATTCAAGAAATCTATACATCGGCAATTTCTCAAGTGTCATATCGCAAAATCGAGTAAGTATATCCTTTACAAGTTCTTTTTTGCCGGTCTCACACAATCCCCTGACAACCTTGATTTGAGTGGCGCCCGTAATAATTCCGGGTATCGGTTTGCCATTGAAATATTTCCTTTTGACCGACCTGAAACCTATAGGAGTATAGAATTTTTCGGGATCAGAAAGCGCTTCGGCAATTTTATCCGTTATATGCGCAGGCAAGCGTCTGCCGAGCATTATCGGCGAATACGCGTCTATTTCATCAAACTCTATAACCTCATGGCTGGATGACATTCTCGCGATGAACTTCTCGCCATTCCAGAATTCAGTGATCAGTTTATCCAATAAATTCTTTGAACGGTTCAGCCATTCTTCCGATTCTCCCGTCCTTCCAATCCTTTCTGCCAGCTTTGCGAGCGCTTCTTCAAGGAGAATAATATACGCAATAAGATCCGGGCTTTCTACGGGAAGTCCTTTTGAGAACATGACACTGTAATCATAGGATTGTTCGCATCCCTGGTTATACTGCGGCACACCATCATTGTCGGTATCCCTCAACGTTGTCCACCAGCTATGCAGCTTAACAAGAGGCGTATAAAGTGCCTCGCAGTGTTCTTTTGTCATTCTGTCGCCCATACGGTCGAGCATGTAAAGAACAGCGACGCCGTGGTATGGCGGTTTCGTCGCAAGGAAATTAATAAACCTGTCGTCAACCATATCGGGAAGCTGTCCGAATTCATCCTGGTACTCAAACATTGAAAGCATTGTCCGGACAGATACATCGGCATCCTTTGTCATGGTCATGGCATGATATGCGCTGTGCCACGCGAAAACCGAATCGGTTTTTTCATACGAGATTATATTGTTTTTCAATAAACCCATAGGACCGACGCAGCATGTCCAGATGCAGTACACGGCAACTTTTCTGACGTATTCGTATTTTTCAGGTACTTCCGGATACACTGCAAGCCAGTCTTCGTAATCCTTCCGGGCCTCATCTACGCATTCGTCAAAAGGACGGTATGACGGGCATCGTTCGATATCGCATACCGAGAAATGCAGTGCAAGTTCAAATTTCTCATCCGATCCGCACGAAATGTCAAGCATGACCTCTTCATTACAAGACTTTTCCTCGTTCCATTTACCTTGTATTTTAAGTTCGCCGTTAACAGGGACAAAGAGAAATTCACCAACCATGTCATATGTTACCTGGTGTGTTCCATCGAGCCTCGAAACGAATCCGTCATGAGCGTTCAATTTTGAAAAGAAGCGAAGCCCTATTCGGCTTCCCCTGATTCTTAAAATATCCTTACTGTCGAAACAAAACTGGACATAACCGTATTCGGTCCTGACTTCGAGCATTGACGGCGTCGCCGTACATTCATAAGGTATTGATATACCTCCATAAACCGGACGGATTGACATTACACAAGGGAAAAACATGCTTTGAAGCCTCTCAACAGCCGCATATTTCCTGGGCAGCCTGAAAAGGCCAAGCTGGCTCCGCTCTGTTCCTTCCTCATCCGGATATGTCCCGTCTTTTATTGACATATAAGAAAGTTTTCTCCCAAACGGCGCTCTTTTTATATCAAACGTAAAATCATTATCGCTGATTTGTCCTGATCCAATAAAGGTGTTCATCTAACCACTCCTATACTTTTTTACGGAAAACCGCTGTCCCGCGTTATAATCAGCCTTTTATCGAACCTATCATAACCCCTTTTATGAAATATTTCTGCGTAAAAGGATAAAAACACAAAACGGGCAAAATCGATACGACGATTGTGCAGTACTTGACAAGCGGTTTATAAATGTCCGTGTTTATTCCCGTGGTGTCGGTACTTGAAACAACGACCTGCGACGAGTCATTTGCGACAAGAATTTCCTTCAGTACAAGCTGTAGAGGATATTTATTCCTGTCGGTAAGGAAAATCGACGCATTAAACCATGAATTCCATATCGATACCGCGTAAAAAAGCGCGATAACGGCAATCGTAGCCTTTGAAAGCGGTGCCATTATTTTAATGAGAATCGTAAAATGCCCCGCGCCTTCTATAAATGCCGACTCTTCAAGACTTTCAGGTATCTCCTGCATCGACGTTCTCATAATGATAAGGTTGAAAACGGATACCGCCGATGGAAGAATAACAGCCCACCGGGTATTGTACAGCCCCAGTTTAGTTACAACAATATAAAACGGAATAAGGCCTCCGCTGAAAAACATCGTAAAGGTTATAAAAAACATAATTGCATTTCGCCACAGAAAATTTCTCCGTGAAAGCACATATCCGCCGAGCAATGTCAGCGACATGCTGATGAATAACCCTGCAGCCAAATAAAACAAGGTATTCAGATAGCTTACGAGTATCACCGAGTTGCTGAAGATCAACTGATAGCCGACCGTTGTAAAGCCCAGCGGCTTTAATAAAATACCGGTGTGAAGCGCCAGCCGTCCGGGCTCGCTTACCGAAGCAAATACAACATGTACGATCGGAGCGAGGCATATAAAACAAATGAACAACATGAGTATTATGTTAAATACATCAAATATATGACTCCAAACTGATTTTCTATGCTTACGCATTCCATCCTCCTAAAACAGGCTTGTTTCAGCATATGCTTTACATAACTTATTTGCGGCCAAAAGTACTATAAAATTCAAAACAGAATTAAACAGACCGACAGCCGTACTGTAACCATAATCAAACTGCAGCAATCCCTTTCTGTAAGTAAAGGTCGCAATTACGTCGCTGACCGAGTACGTCGAAGGCCCATATAAGAGAATTATCTTTTCGAAATTTACGCTGAACAAAAATCCAAGCCTTAAAACAAGCAGTATCAATAAGGTTGATGAGATACTCGGCAAAGTGATATGTATTATTTTTCTAAATCTGCCCACACCATCAATATCGGCAGCTTCATATAATTCCGGGTCTATACCCGATATTGCCGCTATTATAACAACACTATTTGACCCCAAATACTGCCACAGGTTTGTACCGATAAAAATGCTCCTGAAATACTGCGGCATGCCTAAAAGATTGCCATCCGGCCCTCCGAGCAGTTTTATAAAATTCGTAATCGGGCCGGTGGAAGAAAAAAAGTCAATAATAAGTCCGCAAACCACAACCATAGAAATAAGATACGGAATATAGCTTATTGATTGTACGATTTTTTTCAGTTTTTCACTTACAAGCTCATTCAGCAAAATAGCAAAAGCAATAGGTACGGGAAAACAAACCAGCAAGTCATAAAAGCTTAATAAAAAAGTATTTTTAAGCAGCCTCCAAAAATAATAGCTGTTGAAAAAATCCAAAAAGTTTTGAAGACCTACCCATTTGCTCCCGAATATGCCGCCCTTTATCGAATACCTTTCAAAAGCGAGCACAATACCCGCCATTGGTGCGTAGCAAAAAACAGCGAAATATATTATTACCGGTAAAACCATCAGGTATAAGATTTTATTCCTTTTCCAATCCTTTTTTATATGCTCCATGGTTTGCCTTCCTTAATCCCTTATGGAGCCGGGACGATTCCCGGCTCCTTTTGTCTTAAAATTTTACCTCTGGTTGAACCTGTCTAAGGCTGCCTGCTGCAGTTCTATCGCCCTGTCTATGTTCATTGATTTTATTTGGTTAACAAAGCTGTCATAGTTTGAAAGAGGTTCCGTTCCGAGGATAAATTTCAGGACCATTTCTTTTCTGTAAGTCTCTATATCGCTCATGATCCTCGAATATTCCGCACCCTCATCTGCTGTCATAGTAATTGGAGGCAGGATGTAAGCCCCGTCATTGTTCTTCTGCCATATTTGCACGGCATCCACGCTGTTTTGCGGTAAACCGGCAAATTCTCTTTCCCAATGATAGATACAGGCGCCCCCCAGTTTAGCATACTTCAGGTACATTTCCTGTAAGCTGTATCCATCCGGATTGTTATAAATAAACGGCGTAAATACCGGTTTGCCGTCGGGACCGTATTCAAAAGTCTTGCCCTCAAATCCATATGCCGCAAGGATATCTCCTTCTTCCGTATAATTGTAGTCAAGCCATTTTGTAACCGTTACGGGGTCCTTGCATGCACTTGTGACTACCCAGTTCACAGAACCGCTCATAGTATTCAGCTGCCTTACGTGAACACTGTCGCCCGCATTTTTCGCAGGTGTAGGCACCGCTACTAAGTTGTAATTCGGATCTGCCGCTTTTGCCTTAAGCCCTGTAAAATCAATGTACTGGCAGTAGAAAGCTCCTGTCCTGTTTGATGCGGTATAGTCGCTGCTGGGTATAAAATCCTGCTTCGTAGCGAAGTCTTTGTCAATAAGACCTTCCTCATACCATTTGCTGAGCATCGTGATGTATTCTTTATAACCGGGCTCCAGCGGACCATATTTGACTTTCCCGTCGACCTGGAAGAACGTTTCAGTGATTCCATATCCGCCTTCGAAAATATTCATCGGGTTAAAACCGGTGAAGTACAGCATCATAGGAGCTTCTGCCTTTTTCACGTCCTTGAAAGCCTTGAGCATGTTATACCAATCATCATAAGTTTCTGGTTCTTTCAAACCCAGGTCGTCCAGCCAGTCTTTTCTGACAACCATACCCATCCACGGGGGCTGTGCGCCATTAACCGATAATGACCAAAAGCCCGGCAAATTTCCGGAGTCGGTAAATGACTCTTTTCTGAGCTGGTCATTGGAGTAAAGAAGTTTCTTATAGTTAGGCGCGTATTGATCAACCAGTTCATTAAGTCTCAGAATGATTCCTTCCTCAATTGCCTTGTCATAACCGCCCGGGAACATGTATCCATATGGATGGATTATCTCGATAATATCGGGATAATTACCCGACGCAACCATCAGATTAAAGCTGTCATTCTGCTGTCCTATCGGCGGATGTATAAATTCTACGGTTACCCCCGTTCTTCTTTCCAATTCCTTGTAATATTCGGAATCGGAAAGGGTTTTCATTGTTTTCTGGATACCTTCTCCGTTAGGAGCCCATATTGTTACTTTGAACGGTTTATCAACTATAGGAAGCTTAACAGTTGTGTCTGATCCTGATGTGGAAGGTGTTGAAGGTTCGGAAGTCTGACCTGTTCCTGTTGCTGAAGGTGTCGGAGTAGCCGCGGTCGTTTTTCCTGTATTGGCAGCATTATTGCAGCCGGCCAAAAGCATTATGATAGTAAGCAAAACCAGGATTGCCGAAATAAAACTTTTTCTTTTCATGACACTCCTCCTTATTTATTTGTATAACATGGGTTCGGATTATGACGCGTCATTCCTGATTTCATTATAGAGACCGTCAGGTTAAAATGAAATGGCTAATTTTTTCACCAGATTCTCTATTTTTTTTCAGGTCAAATTACACGTATTCTATCAAGCATTAACACTATTCCGATTTTTTTTACTGCATTCCCGAAATTTGCTGTATCCTTTTTCAGAAAGTTAATCGATAATATGTACCGTGCCGGTTTGATTTGCCACGGCCTCCTTGTATTTTCCCGGGGTAATGCCTTCGTATCTTCTGAAAGCCCTGATCAGCGCTTTACTGTCCAGATAACCTACCTGCTGTGCAATATCTTTAATGCATATATCCATTTTCAGAAGTTCCTTCGCCTTTTCCAGGCGAACCTTATGTATGTAATCCAGTAAGCCTATTTTCTTATATCTCTTATATGCCCTCGACAGGTAGGAAACACTCAGCCCTATATCATTTGAAATGCTGATGATGCTTAAATCATTTTCATGGAAATGCGACCCGATGTAATCATCGACCTGCGTAACCCATTCAGGAACCTGCTTTCCGGCTTTTTCAGAGTGATATTCCATTATCCTGTTAAAAATTAAATCAACTTCTTTTTTCAGATCCATAACCGTTTTTGAGTTCAACAACCTGTTGGTAGGATCAAGCCCGTCAACAAAATGCATATCGGGATCCGATCTTATTTCGCCGATAGCATTCAATATCATGTTAATTAGCCCGAAGACGCGGCATTTCATAAGTTGAATCGAATTTACATTCTTGTCAAGAATTCTCACAAGCATCTCATCAAGGATTTCCTTAGCGCCTTTATAATCCCCCGCTTCTATACAGTTTACAAACAGCCTTTCCTTGTCAAGATTATATAAACCGCTGAAATCATCGGCGATATCTTTATTTATTGAATCGTATCGTATCAGCGTTGACTCTTCACCAATAATCATTTTATATTCCAGGATCTGAAGCGTTTCCGAATATGCCTGCCTGATTCCATGCAAACCATAATGAACATCGCTTACAAAAGCGGAAAGAACAATTTCCAGTTCGGATCTGGCGAAATTTACCGTTTTCTCCAGTATATTGCAGACATCATCTTTGAAGCCGTCCTTATCAAAAACCATATTCTCCGCTGAATTTATAATAAGCGCCATGAGCCCGTCCGTTTCAACCATGTAAGCCTTATGCTTTTCATTCATCAATCCCTCGGCAATGCTTTTTACAGATGAATAAACGATATTTATCGCTTCTTCGTCTTCTTCATTGCCCGGGAACAGCATTCCCTCGGGATCCTCGATGCTGAAGGCCGCAACGACAAAGTATTCGCCGGAAAATTCTATTTCATATGCTTTCAAACTTTCTTCCACGGTTTCTCCGCTTCCAATACGCCCTTTCAGCAGCCTGGAAAGAAAAATATTGCGCAGCGCCGCTCTCTGCTTCCGAAGGTTGTCTGCAATACTCCGGTTTTCATCAAGCAGCCCTTTAAAGGAATTCTCTATGAACTTGAATTCGTTAAGCCCCTGGTTTTCGGATTTGCCAAGCGCATTTACGACCATCTGCTTCAGATTCGCAACAGGACTGAAATTTCTCTTTGCGAGGAAGAACGCGGCAATACCTCCTGCAATAAGGCAGATACATATGTAAACGTAAATAATGTTTTTGATATACTGGACTTTGCTTAGAAATATCTTTGAAGGAATAAGGGAAACATATTCGATGTCCAGGGTATCGGATGACAAGTGCGTAATTACCGTATCCATTCCGTTCCACTTGTTATAAAACGTGACATCCGTCTGTTTAAGCAGGTCATAGTCAAGATAATCAGGTACTGCCTTGATGCTTCCCGTACTGAAATATTCATTCTTGCTGTTTACGAGAATTATTTCACCGTGTTCGGTCAGTTCAAGATTCTTCAGAAGGTCTGTGAACTTATTTCCGTCAAGCGATATAATAACGGTGCCCGATGGATTACTCAGGCTATTCAGGTATAACGACTGCATCAGCACAATCTTGGTCCGTTCGGTCCCGTCCGCCGTATCACTTTTCAGTATCCTGAAATACCGGTAGTTTTTTTTGCTGACAAGCTGCATGAATTCATCATAACTTAAGAAAAATTCCCTTTTGCATATTTCTTCAATATCCTGACTGTTATACTTATACGCGCTTGTAAATATTGTTTCTTCATTGTTTAAATAAACATATATTTCCACAATGTTACTGTTAGATAATACAAACTTTGAAAGATCTTTCTGCGCATTAATAATCCTGAGAATATCTTTTGGTTCAAACGGTTTCTGCAGCGACATCAGCAGCTTGATATCCTGGTTCAGTGTAATGTTGCTTATTGTCTTGTCCAGTTCTTCAAACTTGCCGTCCAATATGGATTTAAGCTGCTCCAAGGTCATGAATTCCATCTTGGTAACTTCATGATGAATTGTCTCGACAGATTTTACATAAACAAAACTGCCTATCAAAACAGGAAAGAAAGCTATAATTATATATGACAGTACCCAGGACAGGAACAACTTGCTTTTAATGTTTTTTGCCATCACATTACTCCCTTGAAACGGTATAAAGCTGCACGAGTCGGATTACGAAAAATACGGAAGAACTGAAGCAAAGATTTATAGCATATAACCCCCCAATTATCATCGTAGACTATATTAACCTGAATTGTCAATACGGAAACTGTTTCTTTGTCAGGCTTATATACCAAGTCCTGTAAGTCATTAACTAATTATGCAAATTTCTGTTACGGTAATTCAATAATATTTAAACGGAACAGCGGACATGATGACAAAAAAAGGGTTCTATAATAAATGTTGGGGTGTCGAAGTGATAACAACTTCGTTACTCCAACATTTTTTTGCAAATAAAGAGAGCATGGAGTTGAAATCTCAAGTAAAATGGAGTTACACCCATCCCATTT